>Ga0208763_1000180_pt1 | contig 13780 bp, 12 predicted proteins | sample ETNtaG_20_FD_185756 | JGI IMG/M metagenome (GOLD analysis project Ga0208763, IMG submission 185756) | Marine microbial and viral communities from oxygen minimum zone, Eastern Pacific Ocean - ETNP201306PF45B (SPAdes) (version 2) | ecosystem: Environmental > Aquatic > Marine > Oceanic ... | reverse complement strand
CTATTAATAAGGTAAAAGGAGAGTTTGTCATTGTAATTGAGGGAAATAAATGAAGACCTGGAGTATAGTAAGACAAGATCAAGATTTAGTTACCAAACTATCTCATGATTTAAGCGTTTCTAATGCTATAGCTGAACTTCTAGTTAAAAGGGGGGTAAAAGATTATAATTCAGCTAAAGTTTTTTTCCGGCCAAATTTAAAACATACACATAATCCATTTTTAATGAAAAATATGGATATTGCTGTTAAGCGTATTAATTACGCAAAAAAACATAAAGAGTCCGTATTAGTTTATGGAGATTATGATGTTGATGGAACTACATCCGTTGCGATGATGTTTTTGTTTTTATCTTCACAAAACATTAATTGTACATATTATTGTCCAGATAGATATTCTGAAGGTTATGGGATTTCTAAAACAGGAGTAGATTTTGCTTTAAACAATAATATTGATTTAATTATTGCTCTAGATTGCGGCATCAGAGATATTGATAATATTGACTATGCCAGAAAAAACGGAATTGACATAATAGTTTGTGATCATCATAATGCAGGTGCACACCTTCCAAATGCAAATGCTATTTTAAATCCTAAGCAAGAAGACTGCAATTATCCATTCAAGGATTTATGTGGTTGTGGAGTTGGGTTTAAATTGATAGAAGCATACCATATTGAAAATAATATTCGTATTGGCGACGCATATTCATATCTGGATTTTTTAGCTGTTGCAACACTTGCTGATATTGTTCCACTTGTTGATGAAAACAGGGTATATACATTTTATGGTTTAAAAAAAATCAATTCAAATCCTAATATTGGATTTTCTGCCTTAATAAATAATATGAATTCTAAAAAAGAAATATCTTCTTCAGATATTTTATTTGGAATTGCTCCTATGATTAATGCTGCCGGAAGAATTTCTCATGCAAATAATGCTGTTAAGCTCCTCATTTCTAAACAAAAAGATATGGCTGATAAATTGTCTGAGAAACTATTTAAATTTAATCAAGAAAGAAAGGAAATTCAACAAAATATTTTTGATGAAGCTATGAAAATGATCAAACATACTGATTCAGCAACAATAGTTTCTTCGAATTCATGGCACAAAGGTGTTGTTGGAATTGTTGCCTCCAAGTTAATTGAAAAACATTACAAACCAACTATAGTTTTTTCAGAAAACAATGATGTTATGACCGGTTCAGCTAGATCGGTAAAAGATTTTAATATATATCAAGTAATAGAAAGTTGCCAAGATTTATGCGAAAAATTTGGTGGGCATAAATATGCAGCTGGATTAACTCTCAGAAAAGAAAACTTTGAAGAATTTAAAAATCGTTTTAATTTATTGGTAAAAAACAAAATGAAAACTAAAGAATTTACCTCAGCAATAAGTGTTGATTTCGACTTTGATTTAAATAATTTAAACAACAAGTTTTTTCGAATCGTAAAACAATTCTCACCATTCGGTCCTGGAAACCAAAATCCAGTTTTTTGCAGTTATAATCTAAGATTAAAAACTCCTCCTTTATTATTAGGTGAGAATAAACAACATGTTAAATTTATAATAGAATTAGATGCAGGAGATATTCAGGCAATAGGCTTTAATTTATCTCACTTGTTAAAAGATACTGATAAAAGGAGCATAAATATTTGTTATAATATTACAGAAAATTTTTGGAACAACAGAACTTCTTTGCAGCTTATCCTCAAAGACTTTTATTAAAAACCAGATCTTCCAACAAGATTTGAAATTTTGTTTTTTACTTTAATTAGATTATTCAATAAAGTGATGTCTTTAGTTTCAGCCGAATTAGATTTTATTTTTGTTTGAATAGCATTAATTTCTTCTTCAACATGTTGAGATTTTAGCATCAATATAGCTTTTTCAGCTGTTTTTTTTAGATTTTGACTTTCATTACTTGTATATATTTTATGTCTCGAAGCCCAATTTTCGCTTATTGTGTGTTTGTTTGAAAGAAGATCTATACATAATTTATTAATACGTTCGTTTCTATGAGCAGTAAAATGAGATTGGTTAAAGTTATTTGAATTTGATAATTGCTCGATTTCTAAATAAATTATATTATGAGGCTCATTCTGAATTTTGATATTATCAGATTTCAAATCATTAAAAATAAATTCACAGATACTAATAACTTCTTTTCCAAAAGATATTTTTTCATTTCCATAGTTTAAAAGTATTCTTATAATTTCTTCTTCATATTTTCTTCGTTTTAGGTTTCCAGAAATTTTTTTAGGTTTTTCTTTTTGAACTTTTACAATATTATTGGAGAGATTAATTTTCTTTCTTTCTTGATCTATGTCTCTTAACAAAACATTTTCTTTTACATCTAATAATTTGCTACAAACTTTACAATATTCTGTTCTTGTAAGATAATCAGGAATTAATGCTATTGATCTAATAATTTCTTTAATTATTGCAACTCTTTTTATGGGGTCTTCTTCAGATTCAGCATTTAGAATTTTTGTTTTATATGTAATAAAATCAATTGCATTCTTTTCTAAAAAACTGTTTAACCCATCTGTACTATTTTGTTTGGCATAAGAGTCAGGGTCTTCATTTTCTGGAAATGGAACTACTTTAACATTCATCCCTTCCTTCAGTATTAAATCTACACTTCTAAATGAAGCCTTTATCCCTGCACTATCTCCATCAAAAAGTATTGTGATATTATTTGTAAATCGACTTATTAGTTTTACTTGGTCTATACTTAAAGCAGTTCCAGAAGCAGAAACTACATTTTCAATTCCTTTTTGATATAATGAAATAACATCAGTGTAACCTTCAACTATATAACAATTATCTTTTTTGCTTATGGCATTCTTTGCGAAAAATATTCCGTAAAGGATTTTACTTTTATTGTAAATTATAGACTCGGGAGAATTTTGATATTTTGCTTTAGCATTTGGATTGAGAGCTCTTCCGCCAAAACCTAAAATTCTTCCTGAAAAACTATGTATAGGAAACATGACACGCTCTCTAAATCTGTCTATAATTTCATTTTTTCCAACTTCAATTGAAAGGCCAGATTTTAATAAAAACTCTTTAGAGTATAATTTGTTTATTGCTTCATTAGTTAAAGAGTTTTTAATTTTTGGACTATATCCAAGTTCAAATTTTTTAATAATTTCTTCATTATAACCACGCTCTTTAAAGTAGTTTAAACCTATTTTTTTTCCTTCTTCAGAATTCCAGATACTATTTGTAAAGAACTCTTTTGCAAATTTTGAAATAATATACAAGCTATCTTTTTCATTTGCTCTTTCGGCTTGTTCTTCTGTCATCTCTTGCTCAACAATTTCAATATTATATTTTTTTGCAAGATATTTTAAAGCTTCAGGATAGCTATAGTGTTCTTTGTCCATGAGAAAACTAACACTATTTCCTCCTTCTCCGCATCCAAAACATTTATAGATTCCTTTGGCAGGAGACACTGTAAATGAAGGGGTTTTTTCATTGTGAAATGGACAAAGGCCTAAAAGATTAGCACCTCTTTTTTTAAGAGTAACAAAATCAGAAACCACCTCTTCTATTTTAGCTGCTTCAAATATTTCATCAATGGTTTCTTTTGGGATCATTTTTGTCTTTTAACTACGTATTTAACTAATTCAATTAAGGATTTTTTTGCCTCACTATCATTTATTTTTTCTAAAAAACCGAGAGCTTCATTGTAATAATCATTCATTTTATTTTCAGCGAATTCAAGACCTTTAGTTTTTTTAACTAGTAAAATAATTCGTTCTATTTTTTTTGAATTTTTGCTGTCGTTTTTTATTGTATTTATTATAAATCTCTTTTCCTGTTTACTAATGTTATTTAATGTATAGATTAATGGAAGTGTCATTTTTTTCTCTCGAATATCCAATCCAGTTGGTTTTCCAATTAAGGGACTTTGGGTATAATCAAATAAATCATCTTTGATTTGAAATGCAATACCCACTTTTTCACCAAATTCTTTCATTAAATTGATGTTTTCTTCTGATGTTCCAGAAGAAGCGGCTCCAGATTCACAACATGCAGATATTAATGCAGCAGTTTTTTTTCTAATTATATCAAAGTATATGTCTTCGGTTATATTTAATCTTCTAGTTTTTTCAATTTGTAGTAACTCCCCCTCACTCATTTCCTTAACCGCTTTACTTACAATTTTTAACAAACCAAACTCTTCTTTTTCAACAGCTAATAATAAACCTCTAGATAGTAAAAAATCACCAACTAATACAGAGACTTTATTTTTCCAAAGTGCATTTATAGAAAACACTCCACGTCTAAAATTTGCTTCATCAATAACATCGTCATGCACTAATGTAGCAGTGTGTAGAAGTTCTATTAAACTAGCTGCTGTATAGGTGCTTTCTTTAGTATTATTAAAAATCTTTGCACATAAAAAAACAAACATTGGACGCATTTGCTTGCCTTTACGTTTGATAATATAATGCATTATTTTGTCAAGTAAAGGAACTCGTGTTTTTAATGAAGATTTAAACTTATCTTCAAAAACATTCATCTCATTTGAAATAGGCTTTTTTATTTCCTTTATGTTTAACAAAATCTTTAATTTTTAGATTTTTATAAAATTAGATAATATCTAAGAGATAATAATCTGTTATTTTAATTTATTTACTAATTGTCCACATGCAGCATTAATATCTTTTCCTTTACTTTTTCTGAGATTCACAATGACATTTCTCTCTTCAAGATATTCAATAAAATTATTTGTTTTTTTATTTGATGATTTTTTAAACGGAAATCCATCGACTTGATTGTATTCAATCAGATTAACTTTGCAAGGCGCTTTTTTACAGAAATTTACAAGTTGGTTTGCATCTTCAAGGGTATCATTTACTCCATCAAATAAAATATATTCATACGTAACCCTTGTGCCAGTTTTGTCATAAAAATATTTTATTGCCTCTTCAAGTTTTGTAAGGTCTATAGATTCATTAATAGGCATTATATTATTTCTTTTCTCATTATCAGCAGTGTGTAAGCTAAGTGCCAGATTAAATTTTACTTTATCATCAGCAAGTTTTTTAATCATTTTTGCAATTCCAGCTGTTGAAACAGTAATCCTTTTTGGGGACATACCTAAACCTCGGTCATTTGTAATTAAGTCGATACTTTTTATTAAGTTTTCATAGTTTAATAAAGGCTCTCCCATACCCATATATACAATATTACTTAGAGGTTTGCCAAATTTTAATTTTGCTTGTTCATTTAATATGTAGACCTGATCATAAATTTCTGAGAAATTTAGATTTCTTTCTAATTTTAATGTGCCTGTTGCACAAAAAGTACAGGCAAGGCTACACCCTGCTTGTGAAGAAATACAAGCAGTTAGCCTTTTTCTAGACGGTATTATTACCCCCTCAACAAGCTTATTATCATGAAGTTTAAGACTATATTTAATTGTTTTGTCGCTACTTTGTTCTGCTTTATGAATCTCCACATTATTTATTGTGAAATATTTTTGCAGAAGATGTCTATCAGAAATAGATAGAGAAGTCATTTCTTCAAAATTCACTACTCTTTTTTTCCATAGCCACTCATGTACTTGTTTTGCTCTAAAGCTTGCAATCTTATTTTTTTTGAAAAACAACATAAGCTCCTCTATCGCTAATAATCTTATGTCCTGTTTTTCGGTCATTTTAATATTATAATTAATAGTGAGTTAAATTACTGTAATCTTAGAAAATCACTAGCAATTTTTAAATCGGCTGGAAATGTTATTTTGATATTTTGATTTTCTCCATCAACTGTTATGATTTTATTTCCAAAAGCTTCAAAAACTGAAGCATCGTCAGTATATGAGTCACAGTAATCTTGCGAGTATGCCTTATTAATTTCCTCGTACTTAAAACATTGCGGAGTCTGTACAGATATATAATTTTTTCGTAAAACATTTTTAGATTTATTGTTCTCAACAAACCTTATTGATTCTTTAAGAGGTAATGTTGGAATCACTCCTAAACCCGGTTTTACGTTGTTTATTAAATTATTTATAAGTTGCTTTGATACGCATGGCCTAACACCATCATGAATTAAGACAATGTCAGTATTAGTAATTTTTTTAAGCCCATTTTTAACTGAATCAAACCTATTTTTTCCTCCTTCGACTAATGTATGCTTAATATTAAAATTATTTGATTCACACAAATGGTGCCAGTGATCAAAATGACTTTTAGGTATTACTACATAAATATTGTCTAATTGACAAAATCGCTCTATTGTATACATTAAGACTGGTTTGTTGTCGATTAGCAGGAATTGTTTTGGAGTGTTATTATTGAATCTTATTCCTGATCCGCCAGCAACAATTAATGCAGTTGTTTTCATGTTATAAAATTAACATTGCATCACCAAACGTATGGAATTTGTATTTTTTCTTAACAGCTTCTTTATAACCTTTCATTAAAAGCTCATATCCAGAAAATGCAGAAACTTGCATCATGAGAGAAGATTTTGGTAAGTGAAGGTTAGTTAACATACATGAGGCAATTTTAAATTCATATGGTGGGAAAATAAATATGTTTGTCCACCCATCAAAAGGGATAACCATATTTTTTGTTGATACACTTGACTCCATACTTCTAATAACTGTTGTTCCAACTGCACATACTTTCTTTCTGTTTGTAAGAGCATCATTTATTTTGTTAGCAGCTTCTTGTCCAATAATCATCTGTTCAGATTCCATTTTATGTTTAGACAAATCTTCTACCATGATTGGATGAAAAGTCCCAAGACCTACATGAAGTGTTATTTCAGAGAAATTTATTCCTTTAATTTGCATCTTTAACATTTGTGTTTTACTTAAATGCATTCCGGCAGTTGGTGCAGCGACCGCTCCCTCTTCCTTTGCAAAAATAGTTTGGTATCTTTCAGTATCTTTCGGTGTTGGTTCTCTTTTGATGAAGCTTGGAAGAGGAGTTTTGCCTAAAGAATTAAGTGTTTCCTTAAATTCTTCATGTGTGCCATCATACAAAAAACGCAATGTTCTTCCTCTTGATGTTGTGTTGTCAATAACTTCAGCAATGAGCTCATCATTTTCGCCGAAAAAAAGTTTGTTTCCAATCCTAATTTTTCTTGCTGGGTCAACCAAAACATCCCAAAGTCTATTTTTTTTGTTTAATTCTCTCAACAAGAAGACCTCGATTCTTGCGCCAGTTTTTTCTTTGTTTGCATAAAGTCTTGCAGGAAACACTTTTGTATTATTCACACACATTACATCTCCATCATCGAAATATTCGATAAGATCTGATACTTTTTTGTGTTCAATTTCACCAGTACTTCTGTGAAGAACCATAAGTTTTGAATCGTCACGTGTTTTTGCTGGGGTATCTGCAATTAGTTTTTCTGGCAGATCAAAATTAAACATAGATAGTTTATATTTCATATCGGAGTATTTTTAAGGAATGCAAATATAATGTATTGGCTTGCCTATGTCAAGGACTTTGTGGAATTTAGTTCTTTTTTAAAGTCATCTATTTTTTTTGCATCATTAATATCAAAATTCCCAATTTTAGTTCTTATTAGATCCGAAAGAAATGCGCCATTATTTAGTTTAACGCCAAAATCATGTGCAATTGATCTGATATAGGTTCCTTTACTACATTCAATTGTAAATTTTATTTTTGGGATTTTTATCTCGGTTACTTTAAAATTGTGAATAATTACTTTTCTTGATTTTATTTCTATTTCTTCACCTCTTCTGGCTTTTTTATAAAGTCTTTCACCGTTTACTTTAATTGCTGAAAAAATTGGAGGCTTTTGTAAAATTTCTCCAAAAAATGATTTTGTGGTATTAAATATTTCTTTTTTGGTAATCATTGAATAATCAAATTTTTTATCAATTTCTGTTTCTAGATCAAATGATGGTGTAGTTGCTCCAAGTGTTAATTCCCCTTTGTATTCTTTCTTTTGACCCTGTATTTCAGAAATTTTTTTTGTGGCTTTTCCTGTGCATATAATAAGAAGACCTGTAGCCAATGGATCTAATGTGCCAGCATGGCCCACTTTTATTTTTTTTATTTTGAACCTTTCTTTAATAAGATTTTTTATTTTTTTTACAACATCAAAAGAGGTCCAGTTTTTTTCTTTATGTATTAATAAAGTTTGTCCAGACATAAAATCTTCCTTTGAAAGATTTGTTGTGTCTATCCACATGCTATAGTGTTGAAATTATTGATAATGTACCTACTATAAAACAATAAATAGAAAAATATTTGAGCTTACTGTTTTTCACTAGTTTAATCATCCACTTACATGCTAAAATCCCAGTTATAAACGCAAAAACAAATCCAAAAATTAATGGTAAAATTTCGTTATTATTTACTAATACTTCTGATGAGGTTAAATCTTTTAATACTTTCCCAAAAATAAGAGGAACTACCATCAGAAAAGAAAATTTAGCAGCATTTTCTTTATCTATTCCAAGCAGAACTGCTGTTGATATTGTTGCCCCTGAACGAGAAATTCCTGGAATTATAGCAATTGCTTGAGATATTCCAATTATGATGGAAGATTTTATATTAATTTTTTTTTCTGACGGCTTTGCTTTGTCAGCCATAAAAAGAAGAAAGCCAGTTAGAATCAACATATAGCCCACAATCAATAAATCACCACTAAATAACAATTCAATCTCAGTTTCAAGAAAAAAACCTATTAGCACTGCGGGAATCATTGAGATTAATATTTTAACTGAGAACCAAAAACTATCATTTTTCTCAAAAGTTATTAGTCCTAATATTAATTCTTTAATATCATTCTTAAAAATAACAATTGTACTACATGCTGTTGCAAAATGTAAAATAACAGTCATTAACAAACTTTCACTTGGCATTTTGTTTTCCCCTAAAAGAACTTTGAAAATTTCTAAATGTCCACTACTACTTACTGGAAGAAATTCAGTTAACCCTTGAATAATTCCAAGAATTATAGCATTAATAATGTCCACGTTTATTTAGTGTTATCTGATTTTAGCATGATGGCAAAAATTTCTAGAATAAACCCACCAACAATTAAAATAGGAGCTAACGTAAGTCGCTGGAAATTAAAAATATCTTCTGAAAACACATTTGGATCTTCAGATTCCCCCCCCATCATTAAGAAGATTCCTACTAATATCAATACTAATCCGCTAATTAATAAAATGTAATTTTTTTTCTTGAATACAAAATCCATATTTTTATTTTTTAATTATATAATTCATTTTCGTTTAAATAAATAAAACGTCTTACTGCGAAAAAAGTAGAAGCACAGCTTATAATTATTCCACAGCAAAATAAAACAATAAAAACTATTCCAATTATTTGAAGGTCATTAATGTTTAAAATACTTGCCGTTTCCTTTTGGATTAATTGTATAGATCCAATAAGCATGAAAATAGCAAAAATAGCACTATACAAACCTTGATATACTCCATTTGTTATAAATGGTTTTTGAATAAAACTGCTTTCTGCGCCAACAAGTCTCATTGTCCTAATTAAGAATCTTTTTGAATATACAGATAATCTAATAGTATTATTAATTAAAGCAAATGCAATGAAAAATAAAATTAAACTGAAGCAAAAAAGAAAGAAGGATATTTTTCTTATGTTACTGTTTAGACTTTCAATTAAATTTTTTTGATAATAAATTTCATGTACAATTTTATTTTTTGCCAATTCAGAACTTATGTTTTGTAGACTATCGTTATTAGCATAATTTGAATTTAATTTAACATCTATTGATGCCATTATTGGGTTGTAGCCAAGAAAGCTAACAAAATCTTCTCCTAATTCATTTTCTAAATCTTTTGTTGCCTCTTCTTTAGAAATAAATTGGGTATTTTTTGTGAAGTCTTCAGCGTCTAAAATCTTATTAAATTCAATTAGCTCAATTTCCTTAATATTATCTTTTATCATTATTGAAAAACCAACATTCTCTTTTACATAATTTGTAAGTCTTTGTGCATTAATAAGAAATAATGATAACAATCCTAAGACAAATAAGACAAGAGAGAGGCTTACGATAACTGAAACAGATGAAGAAACAATCTTTCTGTTTAATGATTTGTTTTTTCTCTTATTCATTATGTTTGCTAAAATATAAAAATACAGTGAAGATTTGCTTTGATTACTTAACTTTGTAGAAGATAAATGATATGCAGTACGATTTTAAAGAAATAGAAAAAAAATGGCAGGCTTATTGGCTTGAGAACAAAACATATAAAGTTACAGAGGATAAGAAAAAGGAAAAATTTTATGTTTTAGATATGTTTCCATACCCTTCAGGTTCTGGCTTGCATGTAGGACATCCACTTGGCTATATTGCTTCAGATATATATTCCAGATACAAAAAACACAAGGGGTTTAATGTTCTTCACCCAATGGGTTATGATTCTTTTGGTCTGCCAACTGAACAATATGCTATTGAAACAGGTATCCATCCAAAAATTGCTACAGAAAAAAATTCAAATAGATACCGAGAACAGTTGGATAAACTCGGCTTTTCTTTCGACTGGAGTAGAGAATTCAAAACATCTAATCCAGATTACTATAAATGGACACAATGGATTTTTAAACAATTATTCAATTCATACTACTGCAACATAAATAATAAAGCACTTCCCATTACAGATCTAATTCAGGAATTTGAAAGAAATGGAAATCTAGATGTGCAAGCCACATGTGACGAGAATACGCCGGAGTATACCTCAAAAGAATGGATCAGTTTTTCAAATGAAAAACAACAAGAAATATTATTATCGTATAGGCTAGCTTATCTATCAGAAAGTATGGTTAACTGGTGCCCTGAACTAGGTACAGTTCTAGCAAATGATGAAGTAAAAGAAGGAAGGTCTGAGAGAGGGGGGTATTTAGTTGAGCAAAAAAAGATGAAGCAATGGTCATTGAGAATAACTGCATATGCAGATAGACTAAATAAAGATTTAGAAAAAATTGACTGGTCTGATTCTTTAAAAGAAATGCAAAAAAATTGGATTGGAAAATCTAAAGGAGTGACTTTGCAGTTTGCTACAGAAAATGAAAAGATGATAGAAGTATTTACTACTCGTCCAGATACGCTATATGGCGTGAGTTTTCTGGTGCTATCCCCTGAACATGAGCTGATTGATTCTTTAATGACAAAAGATAAAGAAAAAGAAGTTTTAAATTATTTATCTGATGCAAAATTAAAATCTGAGAGAGAGCGTCAATCTGAAAAAAAAATTAGTGGAGTTTTTACCGGAAGTTATGCAATCCATCCTTTTACAAAAGCTAAAATTGAAATATGGGTTGCAGATTATGTTTTAGCTTCTTATGGAACAGGTGCTGTAATGGCTGTGCCTTGTGGAGATCAAAGAGATTGGTTATTTGCTAATCACTACAATATTGATATTATAAATATTTTCAAGGAGATTGATATTTCAGAAGCAGCATATGATGGTAAGGAAGCAATTATATGTAATTCTGAATTTTTGAATGGCTTAAATTGTGTTGAAGCAATTGACAAGTCAATTTCTAAGATTGTCGATTTAGGTATTGGAAAAGAAAAAATTAACTATAGATTGAGAGATGCAGTTTTTTCTAGACAAAGATATTGGGGTGAGCCATTTCCCGTGTTTTATAAAAATAATTTACCATATCTTATTAGTGGTGATGATCCTGTAACCTTACCTGAAGTTGATAAGTATTTACCCACAGAGACAGGAGATCCTCCTCTTGCAAGAGCAAAAAAATCTGACTGGAATATTTTTGAAGGAGACAGAATGGATACGAATATTATGCCAGGATGGGCTGGTTCCTCATGGTATTTTTTGAGATTTATGGATGCCAATAATGAAAATGAATTTGTTTCTCGAGAAAAATCTGATTATTGGGGTCAGGTAGATCTGTATATCGGTGGGGCAGAACATGCTGTTGGCCATTTATTATATTCTAGGTTTTGGACAAAGTTTTTGTATGACAGGCAGTTTATTTCTTTTGATGAGCCTTTTAAAAAATTGATCAATCAAGGTATGATATTGGGAAGGTCTAATTTTGTTTATCGTATTAAGGACACTAATACTTTTGTTACTTTTTCACAAAAAGATAAATATGAAACTTCAAAAATACATGTAGATATAAATTTTGTTGAAAACGATTATTTGGATATTCAGCAATTTAAAAATTGGCGTTCAGAATTTTCAAATGCTGAATTTGTTTTAGAAGATGATGGGCGTTACAAGTGTGGCTTTGAAGTTGAAAAAATGTCAAAATCAAAATACAATACCCAAACGCCAGATGTTTTAGTAGAAAAATATGGTGCCGATACCTTAAGACTATATGAAATGTTTTTAGGTCCTTTAGAACAATTTAAGCCTTGGGATGTAAATGGAATTAGTGGAGTACATAATTTTTTAAGAAAATTATGGAGGCATCTACATGATGAGAAAAATATCTTATCATTAAATAATGACATTCCAACTGAAGCTTCTATCAGATCACTACATAAAACAATAAAAAAAGTTGATGAAGATATTCAAAGATTTTCTTTCAATACGGTTGTTAGTACATTGATGATATGTCTAAACGAATTGATTGATCAAAATTGTAAGAGTAAAGCAGTCTTTTCAGACTTTATAGTTCTTCTATCTCCATATGCACCTCATTTTGCTGAAGAAATTTGGGAAAAGTTTGGTAATAATACTTCGATTTCATTTGTTAAATTTCCACAATATGAACCAAAATACCTAATTGAAAATGAAGTTAATTACCCCGTTTCATTTAACGGTAAGATGAGATTTAAAGTTAGTTTACCTTCCGATATGAGTAAAGATGATATTGAAACTTACATATTAAAGCATGAAAAAACTATTCATTATCTAGCAGGTTCACAACCTAAAAGAATAATAATTGTCCCTAAAAAGATTATCAATATCGTTATATAAACTACTGAATTGAAAAATCTTTTTACTTTTTTCTTAGATAGCAAGATTTTTCTATCAATTTGTGTTTTTTCTCTTGCTTTGTCATCTCAATATATTTTAAAGCAATACCATATTTATGTTCTAACACTTCTTTTTTTCGGCACATTCTTGTCATATAATTACCAAAGATTATTTTTTCAATACATATTTAAAGAAGCTAAAATAAATACTTGGTTTGCCTCCAATAAAGTTATTGTTATGCTATTAATAGCAATATCAATTTTGATTTTTTGTTATTCTTTTATACAGCTTCAGCTGCCAACTAAGATTGCAGCACTTGTGGTTTCAGCAATTTCTTTGTTATATCCCTTGCTAAGACGTGTTCCTTTTTTAAAAATATTTCTGATTGCTTTTTCATGGTCATTTTCAACATTAGCATTTACTTATCTAGAGAGTAATTTAATATTTGATTCAGATTTTTATTTTTCTCTATTATCACGCACATGCTTTATACTTTCAATTACAATTCCATTTGATATTAGAGATGCCAAATACGATATGAATAAAATAAATACTATTCCTTTGTCTTTTGGTGTTAATTTCTCAAAAAATTTATCGCTAATTTTCTTAGTTTTTTATGTTTTAATCGACTCATGTGTTTATTATAAAATTTTTGATTTAAATGCTTTTTTTGCTACAATATTTTGCTTCTTATATGCATTTTTTATTCTAAAAAGAGTTAGAGAAAATTCAGATAATTATTTTTATTCTTTTTGGATAGAATCTTGTTCAGTTTCTCTTTTGTTTTTTTTAATAATTACATCAATCTTGTTATAAAATATCTTACTATATTTACTTCAGTTAAAACACAA
>Ga0208763_1000179_pt1 | contig 13796 bp, 10 predicted proteins | sample ETNtaG_20_FD_185756 | JGI IMG/M metagenome (GOLD analysis project Ga0208763, IMG submission 185756) | Marine microbial and viral communities from oxygen minimum zone, Eastern Pacific Ocean - ETNP201306PF45B (SPAdes) (version 2) | ecosystem: Environmental > Aquatic > Marine > Oceanic ... | reverse complement strand
GAATAAATGTTTCTGGGGAAAAAATAGTTAACGGAGAAATATATATACTCGAATCCAAATTTGATTATTTATTTTCAATCGTAAATGGAAAAATAAGTGAAGGGATTATCAAAAATTTATTCACCACAATAAGAAACGATAATAAAAAAATAGATATTAGTTTTAAAATTCCTGATAAAGTTCTTACTGGTTCAAAATACGATATCGATATAATTCTAAATAAGCCTCTTGAAGAAGTGATTATTGCTGGAGCTATAAAACCTCATCAAGTTAATTCATTGTTTGAACAAGAAATATTATTGGAACCATTGGCGTCTGGAGGGATTTTTAAAATTACAAGAGCCCCTTCAAAACCAGGGATACAAATTTGGTCAGGAATCATAGCTCATCCTGAGGGAATGATTACTTTCACAAAGAGCATTGATATTGTTGATGAGATATAGCCTAAGCGTCGTTTAACGCAGCCACACCTGGTAAAGTTTTACCTTCTAAAAGTTCCAAACTAGCCCCACCTCCGGTAGATATATGAGACATTTTCTCAGCTAATCCTGCTTTTTCAACTGCTGCAACTGAATCTCCACCACCAATTATTGTACAAACTTCAGAAAAAGCACTTAAGTCCGCAAGAGTCGTAGCTATTGCATTTGTACCATCTGCAAATTTATCAAATTCAAAAACTCCCATTGGACCATTCCAAATAATTGTCTTACATTCTGCAAGAGCATTCTGAAAAACTTTAATGGAATCTGGACCAATATCTAGACCCATCCAATTCCCACTAATTGCATCAATTTGAGATATTTTACTATTGGCGTCAGGAGAAAATTCATCAGCCAAAACAACATCAGTGGGTAATAATAACTCTACTCCTTTTGCTTTTGCTTTTGCTTCTAAATCTTTAGCAAGCTCGAGTTTATCTTCTTCTACAAGGCTCTTTCCGACATCTAAACCTCTAGCTTTATAAAAAGTGAAAATCATACCTCCACCAATCATGATTTTGTCACACTTATCTAGTAAAGAATCAAGTACTCCTATTTTGCTACTAACCTTTGACCCTCCAACTATTGCTGCCAATGGACGATTTGGGGAATCTACTGCTCCTTGTAGGTATTTCAATTCTTTTTCTAAAAGGAATCCAGCTACTGAGGGACTTAAATAATTTGTAACACCCTGAGTTGAAGCATGCGCTCTATGAGCAGCACCGAAAGCATCATTTACATACATATCTGCATGTGATGCTAATTTTTCAGCAAACTCCAGGTCGTTCTTTTCCTCTTCACCAAAAAAACGAACATTCTCAAGTAAAAGAACATCTCCATTAGATAAGCTATTTGATTGTGCAACTGCTTCATCACCAATACAACTGTTAGTAAGAGCAACATTTTGCCCCAACAATTCACTTAATCTTGCTGCTACTGGAGTTAATCTCATTTTTTCATTTACCTGACCCTTCGGTCTACCAAAATGAGCAGCTAAAATGACTTTTGCAGAATGATTAATAAGATATTCAATAGTTGGGATCGCTGCACGAATACGCGTATCGTCGGTTATTTGACCGTCTTCATTTAATGGAACATTAAAATCTACTCTTACAAGAACTTTTTTTCCTTCTAAATGTGTCTTATCAAGACTGGAAAGAGATAATTTTGACATTAAACAAGCTATATTTATAATCTCAAGACCCTAACGTTAATTTGGGCTTATTGGGTTAAAAAGTAGTTACTGTTACCTATGCCTTAATAAATTTTAAGAATTAACGATTATAAAAATTTTTAGTTATTAAATTTATACTAAAATTTAGAAGTAAATACTTTTGAAACTTATAAAAACTAAAAGGAATACAAAATTTTATTTGATTTATTGAAGTGGACATACCCAAAATCCAATGGTACCCAGGCCATATCGCAAAAGCAGAAAAGAAATTATCTGAAGTTATCAATAAAGTAGATTTAGTTATAGAAGTTAGAGATGCACGAATTCCTTTGTCAACAGGACATCCACACTTAAATAAATGGATAAATAATAAAAAACATATTCTTGTTATTAACAGATCAGACATGATCTCCCCTCATACAATCAATAGTTGGAACAAATGGTTTAATGATAAAGATCAATATCCTCTTTGGTGTGATGCTAAAAGAGGAATAGGGATTAAAGAAATTTGTAAGTCAGCCAAAGATTCTAGGTCGTCAATCGACGATAGAAGACTCTCTAGAGGAATGCGAATTAGGCCAATTAGAGCCCTTACACTTGGTTTTCCAAACGTAGGAAAGTCAGCATTAATTAATAGAATTGCAAAAAAAAGAGTTGTAGATAGCGCTAGGAAAGCAGGCGTGACTCGTAATTTAAGATGGATAAAATTAGAAAGTGGTATAGATCTGCTAGATGCTCCTGGTGTTATACCTCCAAATTTAGAAGATCAAAAATCAGCACTTAATCTTGCACTGTGTGACGATATTGGAGAAGCTGCTTATGAAATAGAGAGTGTCGCAATTGGATTTATCAAAATTATATCCACTCTCAACAAAGATAAGAATGCGAATATCTCAGTTAAACAAATATCTAATAGATATGGAGTTGATATTACTAAAGGCTTTAAGAGTCCTTCTGCTTGGATCGACGAAGCAGCTTCAAAACATACCTCTGGCGATAAAAGGAGAATGTCTCATAAGTTATTGGAAGATTATAGAAATCAAATGCTGGGTAAAATTGCTTTAGAAGTCCCACTATGGAATTAAATAATCAAAATTCTTTCGGCATTGGAGAAGGTGAGCTTATAGAAATTATTTATGAGCTACCTCTTCCTATGAGGCTAGACAGATGGTTGGTAAGTAAAAGGCCAGAACAAAGTAGAGCAAGAATTCAACATTTTATAAATTCAGGTTTAGTACTTGTAAACTATAAGACTGCGAAAGCAAAGACCCCATTAAAAAATGGCGACAATATTCAAATATGGATGCCTCCTCCAGAACCTCTTATTTATTTGAAACCTGAAAAAATGGATTTAAATATCCTTTTTGAAGACGAGCACATCATAGTAATTAATAAACAATCAGGACTAATTGTTCATCCAGCCCCTGGACACAAATCTGGAACTTTAGTGAATGGATTACTTTTTCACTGTAAAGATCTACCTGGAATTAATGGGAAACTAAGACCTGGGATTGTTCACAGATTAGATAAAGATACCTCCGGATGTATGGTTGTTGCAAAAAGCCAAGAGGCATTAGTAAATCTCCAGAAACAAATTAAAGAAAAAATAGCATCACGCGAATATATTGCAGTAATTCATGGAGCACCGAATTCTGAAGAAGGCCAAATAGTGGGAAACATTGGCAGAGATAAATTAAATAGATTGAAATATAAAGTAGTTGAAGAAACTTCAGGAAGGTATGCCTGTACCTATTGGAAATTAGAAGAAAGATTTGGCAATTACTCATTAATGAGTTTCAAACTAGATACGGGGCGAACGCATCAAATAAGAGTACATTGCGCTCACATTAATCATCCAATTGTGGGTGATCCGTTATATGGAAGATGTAAAAAACTACCATGTAAATTAGATGGCCAAGCTTTACACGCCATTAAGCTTGGACTTATACATCCAATAAATGGTAAAGAAATGATATTTGAATCAGAATTACCATTAGATTTTCAAAAATTACTAAGTGTTCTTAAAATTAAATAAGATTCAAAGAGGAATTTAGAAGCGATTTTGTATACGTGTTTTGAGTTTTAGTGAATATTGTGGAACTTTCTCCTTCATCAACTATCTTTCCGTGATTCATAACTAGCAACCTATCACAAAATCTTTTAGCAATGCCCAAATCATGAGTAATAAAGATAATCGTTAAATTCATTTTTTCTTGCAAGACTCTAAGTAATTCAAGAATCTCTATTTTTACTGAAGCATCCAACATATTAACGCTCTCATCACAAATCAAAATTTTTGGTTTCAACAATAGCGCTCTGGCTAATGAAATTCTTTGCAATTGACCACCAGATAATTGGCTAGGATAAGAATTAAAAAAATCATTATTTAAGGGAAGATTTAAATTTCTTAACATTAATCTTATTTCTTTTTCGATTTTTCTTTTATTTGAAATTTTTTGAATAAAAAATATATCTTCCAAAATACTTTTAATTGTCATTTTCGGGTTCAAACTTGAAAAAGGATCTTGAAAAATAATTTGCACTTTATTGTTCTTTTTAAAAGATTTATTTTTTTTCGATGCATGATTTTTATCATAAATTTTGATTTCACCACCTCTTACTTTAAGAAGTCCAATTAAAGCCCTACATAATGTACTTTTACCACTCCCTGAAGAACCAACTATTCCAAGAGTCTCATTCTCATATAACTTGAAACTAACTTCATTTAAAGCCTTATTCCATTTATTAATGAAAATTGAAGAATTTAATTTATACCAATGTCTTAGGTTATTTACCTCTAGAACGACCTGATCTCGAGCATTATTTTTAGTATTTGGTTCTAATACTATTTTTGAAGCATTTACTAACTTTTTCCCGATATCTGATTTTGGTGATTGAAAAATATCTAATATATTCCCTTTTTCAACAATCGATCCCTTTTCAATTATTGCAACTTTTTTACACCACTTTGCTGCAAGATTAATATCATGACTAATTAAAATTAAAGTTGTATCAAATTCATTACATAGATGAATTATTTCTTGCATAATTTCAAAACTTGTTTTGGTATCTAAGCTTGTTGTAGGTTCATCAGCTATTAATAATTTAGGTTTCAAAGCAAGTGCCATTGCTATAGAAACTCTCTGTCTCATTCCGCCGCTAAATTGATGTGGGAAAGAATCAAGTCTACTTTCTTCAATTCCGACTTTTTGAAAAACTTCTCTTACTAATTTTTTAATAGCTAAAGATGATTTAGTTTGATCATGTGTTTTAAATAATTCATATAAATGATCCCCAACTCTCATTAGCGGATTAAGTTTTTTTATAGAGTCTTGATAAATAAATCCAAAATTCTTTCTTCTAAATAATTGTGCATCTTTGTTGTTTATTTTCCTAGGATCTACATTAGAAATCGATAGATACCCTTTAGAAGTGGCCTTTGCAGGCAATATATTTACTAATGTTTTTGCAAAAGTGGTCTTTCCACATCCAGAAGGTCCTATTATGGCCAAATGATCTCCACTATCTATTTCCAAATTAAAATTTTTGATAATAGGTTGCTGTTTTAGACCATATTTAACAGTAAGATTTTTAACTACAATAATTTTTTCTTTATTTTTTTCCATGATTTATAGCAAATTTTTCTAGACATAAATAAAATACATCTAAAGCAATATAAAATGTCCGAGGCAGCTGCAAATTCAAAAGAAAAAAACGAAATTGAAGTTTCCAAAACTATTTTGCCTGAAAATAAAAAATATGAAAGTGAATCTTTGAATTATCAAATAAACATTCCCGATTGGCTTCTTAAAGATATTCATAATTTTGAAAAATCAAATAAAGAAAATGATGAGAATCAAAACCTTATAGTAAAGGCTTTTAAACTTGCTTATAAAGCTCATGATGGACAATTCCGTGCGAGCGGCGAGCCATACATTATCCACCCGGTTGCTGTTGCAAATCTCCTTAAAGAAATAGGTGCTAGTTCATCTGTTATTGCTGCAGGCCTTTTACATGATGTAGTTGAAGATACTGGCATTGATTTATCTGAAATAGAAACAAATTTTGGATTAGAAGTAAAAATACTTGTAGAGGGTGTAACAAAATTAGGCGGCATTCACTTTAACAACAGGACTGAAGCACAAGCTGAAAATCTTAGGAAAATGTTTTTGGCTATGGCCAGCGATATCAGAGTTGTCTTAGTTAAACTTGCAGATCGACTTCATAACATGAGAACAATTGAATGGCTAAATGATGAGAAAAAACTAAGAATAGCGAGAGAAACAAGAGAGATTTATGCACCATTAGCTAATCGACTAGGAATAAACAGATTTAAATGGGAATTAGAAGATTTAGCTTTTAAATTCCTAGAGCCTAAAGAATATCTAGATCTTAAAGATCAAATCGCCGTTAAAAGAAGTGATAGAGAAAAAAGATTAAAAGTAACTTTGAATCTTATGAAGGAAAACTTGATTTCAGCGGGTTTGAAAAATTTTGAAATAACAGGAAGGCCAAAACATCTTTATGGCATCTGGAGCAAAATGGAAAGACAACAAAAGCATTTTCACGAGATTTATGATGTTGCTGCCCTAAGAATTATCGTGGACAATTCAGATAGTTGTTATAGAGCTTTAGCAGTTGTTCATGATACTTTCAAACCAATTCCAGGTAGATTTAAAGACTATATAGGATTACCAAAACCCAATGGATATCAGTCCTTACACACTTCTGTGATTGGAAGACATCGACCTATTGAAGTTCAAATTAGAACTACTTCGATGCATCAAATTGCTGAATATGGTATTGCCGCTCATTGGCAATATAAAGAGGGTGGTTCTCCTGCTAAAAGTAATGCCGAGAGATTTAATTGGCTAAGACAATTAGTAGAATGGCAACAAGAAGGTAATGAAAGGGATCATAATGATTATTTAGCTTCAATTAAAGAAGATTTATTTGATGAAGAAGTATTTGTAATCACTCCAAAAGGAGATGTTGTTGGTTTAAGGAAAGGATCTACCGCGATAGATTTCGCCTACAGAATCCATTCTGAAGTTGGAAATCACTGTAATGGAATAAGAATTAATGAAAAGCTTTCTCCATTATCTACAGCACTTCAAAATGGTGACTTCATAGAAATTTTGACAAGTAATAATGCTACTCCAAGCTTGGATTGGCTGAACTTTGTAGTTACGCCAACTGCTAAAAATAGAATTCGCCAATGGTATAAGAAAAGCCATCGTGATGAAACGATTAAAAGAGGTAGAGATTTACTTGAAAAAGAAGTAGGTAGAAACGGTTTTGAAGCATTACTTTCTAGTGAAGCCATGAAAAAAGTTGCAAATCGATGCAATTTAAAAACTACTGAAGACCTTCTTGCATCTCTTGGTTTTGGTGGTTTAACTTTGCATCAAGTATTAAACAGACTAAGAGAAGAAATAAAATTACAGACAGAAGATGTAAAAAATGATTCTGACTCTGAAATAGCAAAATCTCTTAAAAGTAATAATAATTTATCCACTAATCAATCTAATACAGCAGCTAAATCACCAATTTCCGGGATAGAAGGTCTTGATTACAGAATAGGTAAATGCTGTTCCCCACTCCCAGGCGAGGATATTATCGGAACTGTGTCGCTCGGCAACCATGGGATAACTATACATAGGGAAGATTGTGAAAATGTAATACCAATTCCAATAGAGAGAAGATTACCTGTCGGTTGGAATCAAGATAATAAAACTGGCGATAATAAGTTTCCAATTCAGCTACGAATAGAAGTAATTGATCGAGTTGGAGTTCTTAAAGATATTCTTATGCGGTTATCTGATAAAGGTATAAACGTTAGTGATGCCAATGTTAAAACTGCTTATGGTAAACCAGCTATTATAAATCTTTGTGTAGGTCTTGAAAGTTATAATCAACTTCACAAAACAATTGAACAAATTAAATCAATGGCAGATGTTTTAGATATTGCCAGAGTTGGACAAAGTTAATTTTAAAATCAGATCAATCTATCTTTTACTTTTTATCTTGTAGATAAAGAAAACAATACTGCCGCAAATCAAAGCTAATAAAATACCTACACAAGATGAACCTAAGAGTAATTTTAAGGAAAAAATTCTACCTTGTTTCCATAAGTCATCAATAACTAAACTTTTTTCAAGAATTTTATTAGAAGGATTATTTAAAAAAATCGAACCAACTTTATAGTTAAAATAATAAAGTGGAATATAAGTAAAAGGGTTGCTGATCCAGGTACCAATTGCAGCTAGAACAATATTTCCCTTAGCTATTTTCGCAAAAAATACTCCCATTAAAGTCTGAAAACCAAAAAATGGAAAGCAACCACTAAATACCCCTATAGCTAAACCTTTAGCATTAAAGAAAGGACTTCCATTCTGACTCCTAAATAATGATAGAATTTTCTTATAGGTAATATCTCTTTTAAATCTCATTCAGAAAGAAAATTTCAAAATTAAATTCTTGATAATCTTACTTAATTATCCATAACAAAGCGAGAGATGGATTCGATAGTTACTACAGAAGATACGATAGCCGCAATTGCTTCAGCTATAAGTATTGGGAAGGGAGGAGTTGCGATAATAAGAGTATCAGGGAAAGACGCAATAAATTCTTGCAAAAAGATTGTTCAAACTAAATCTAAATATGCATGGGAATCACATAGAGTTTTTCGTGGTTTTATTCAGGAAAATAAACAAAATAAATTTATAGATGAGGTTTTAATTTTAGTGATGAAATCCCCAAATAGCTTCACAGGAGAGGATGTAGTTGAACTTCATTGCCATGGCGGAATTATCATAGTAAATAAAGTTTTAAAGATATTATTATCTAGTAATTCTAGAGTTAGACTTGCAAACCCAGGAGAATTTAGTCAAAGAGCTTTTCTTAATGGGAAAATAGACCTTACTCAAGCCGAGTCGATTAATCAATTAATTAATGCAAGCAATACCAGATCAGCAGAGTTAGCCTTTAGCGGGGTTCAAGGAGAAATAAAGAAAAAAATTGATGATATTAAAAATGACCTTATAAATCAACTTTGCGAAATAGAAGCGAGAGTTGATTTTGAAGAAGACTTCACAGATTTTGATTACACCAAATATCTAAAAAACATTAAAAAAGTCAAAGAAAAAATAGAATTACTAATAGAAAATGCAAAAAGAAATTCATATATTCACAATGGAATATCCATTGCGCTTATAGGTAAAACAAATGTTGGCAAAAGCTCTTTATTAAATTTGCTTGCAAAAAAAGAGAAAGCAATCGTAACTAATATTCCTGGAACAACTAGAGATGTTATTGAAGTTAATTTAACTATTAATGATATTCCAATGAAAATAATTGATACTGCTGGCATAAGAGAAACTCATGAACAAATTGAAAGTATTGGAATTAAAAAAAGTTTTGGGAAAATAAAAGAGTCAGATTTTATAATTTATATTTATAGTCTTGAAGAAGGATTTAATGAAGAAGACAAAAAAATAATACAAGAAATTCCCAAAGAAAAATTAATTACTATTTTGGGCAATAAAAAAGATTTAATTGATTGCAAAAATATTAATTCAAATGAGTTAAAAAACACAATTCTTATGAGTATTAAGAATAATGATGGTGAAAGATTATTAATAGACACAATTATAAAAAAATGCGGATTAAAACAAGTAGAAAATATCAATATATTTTTAAACGAAAGACATCTAACAAATTTGTCTGCTTGCTTATCTAATTTAAATGATACTGATGAAATAATTGAAAATAAATTGCCATTTGATTTGTTATCAATTGAACTGAGAGATGGAATTCAAAACTTATCTAAAATAACTGGTCAAGAATTAACAGAGGAACTTCTAGATAATATTTTTTCTAAGTTTTGTATTGGTAAATAAATTTGAGTTAAATTACATAGTGATATATAGTTGATTCTCTAACTTCAGTTTAATTTTTATTAATTAATTATTTCTTAGTTTAGTGGATTTAAATACTCCAATAATAAGTAAAATCATTGATAATTGGATCGATGAAGATATAGGTAGGGGAGATCTTACAAGTTCCTCTATTACAGAAGAGAATGGTAATGCATATTGGATTGCAAAAGAAGAGGGTATATTCTGCGGGGTTGAAATTATAAAAGAAATTTTTAGAAAAATTGATTTAAAAATCAGTCCAAAATTTAATATCTCTGATGGAGATCAATTTGTTAAAGATCAAAAACTCTTAGAAATATATGGGCCTTCAAAAAGTTTGCTAGCTAGTGAAAGAATAAGCTTAAATATAGCAATGCATTTATCTGGAATATCAACATACACAAAGAATCTTGTAAATAAGTTAGAAGGTACAAATATAAAATTAGCAGATACTAGGAAAACGACTCCTGGCTTAAGAATATTTGAAAAATATGCATTCAAATGCGGAGGTGGAGTCAATCATAGAATGGGATTATACGATGCAGCTATGATAAAAGAAAATCACATTGCATGGACAGATAATCTTAATAATGCAGTAAAAAAAATTCGACTAAATTCGCCTTTTACAACTCATATCATAATTGAAGCTGAGAATATCGAACAGGCAAAAGAAGCAGTATTAGCAGGAGCAGATAGTGTCTTATTGGATGAACTTAGCCCTGAAATAATCAAAAAAAACGTTCAAGAATTAAGAGATTTATCAATGAATAGCTTAAAAAAAGAAGTAAATAAAAATTTGATAATAGAAGTTTCTGGAATTAACCCTGAAGAAATTAGTAAATATCTAATAAAAGGTATTGATTTGATTTCAACAAGTTCTTCAATCACCAAAAGTAATTGGATTGATTTGAGTATGCGTTATATTAATTAATTATATAGATAAATAATTGAATAATTAATGATAATCATTTTTAAAGAATTAACAAAACAATTTGAACAATCTCTTTTAGATAGTCTTGAAAAAAATGATAAAAAAGGAGAATTCGAAATTCTTCGAAAAAATTTAATTACACAATCATCAAAAGAGGAATTTGGTGATTATCAATGTAATGTTTGTTTAAGTTTATCTAAAATATATAAAAAGAACCCAAGAGATATTTCTAATGATTTTCTTAACCTTTTAAATAAAAATAAAAGCATATCAAAATTATGTAAGAGTCTAGAAATAGCTGGACCTGGATTTATAAATATAAAATTAAAAGATGAGGTTCTAATAAATGAAATTAAGTCAAATATTCAATGCAATAGGGCTGGCATACCTCTAATTAGAAAAGATTTAGATAGTGGTTTGTCCAATAAAGTTATTGTAGATTTTTCTAGCCCTAATATTGCTAAAGAAATGCATGTAGGGCATTTAAGATCAACAATAATAGGTGACTCAATATCTAGAATTTTCGAGTTAAGAGGTTATGAAGTATTAAGACTCAATCATGTTGGTGATTGGGGAACACAATTTGGCATGCTTATTACTCAGCTCAAAGATTTATATTCAAATGATCTAGAAGAAATAGGAAAGATCAAAATAAGTGATTTAGTTGAATTTTATAAAGAATCAAAAAAAAGATTTGATAACGAATCTGAATTCCAAAAAAGATCTAGAGAGGAAGTAGTTAAGTTACAAAGTGGAGATATTAAATCGATTAAAGCTTGGAAATTATTATGTGATCAATCAAGGAAAGAATTTGATGAAATCTATAAAAATTTAAAAATAAAAATAGAAGAAAGAGGTGAATCTTTTTATAATCCCTTCTTAAAATCAGTTATTGATGATTTGAATTTAGAAAAAATATTAGTAGAAGATCAAGGAGCAAAATGTGTATTTTTAGATGGGATGACTAATAAAGAAGGCAAACCTTTACCGCTAATTATTCAAAAAAAAGATGGGGGTTTTAATTATGCCACTACAGATCTTGCTGCTATAAGATACAGATTCAATAAACCTCCTAATGGCGATGATGCTTCAAGAATTATTTATGTAACTGATCATGGGCAAGCAAATCATTTTGCTGGAGTTTTTCAAGTTGCAAAAAAAGCAAAATGGATCCCAGAAAATTGTCAAGTAGACCATGTCCCTTTTGGGTTAGTTCAAGGAATTGATGGCAAAAAACTAAAGACAAGAGAAGGTGAAACAATACGCCTAAAAGATTTATTAAATGAAGCAGTTAGAAGAGCAAAAGAAGATTTATTGAAAAGATTAGAAGATGAAGATCGTTATGAGACCGAAGAGTTTATAGCAAATACTTCAAGAATTATTGGATTAGGAGCTGTTAAGTATGCAGATTTAAGTCAAAATAGGATTACCAATTATCAATTTAGTTTTGATAAAATGCTTTCCCTAAATGGTAATACTGCTCCTTATTTGTTATATACACTTGTAAGAATTTTAGGAATTAAAAGAAAAAATAATTTTGTTTATGACTCTAAAGATTTTCAGTACGTAAATTATGAACATAAATCTGAGTGGAAACTTATCAGAAAATTACTTAAGTTCGATGAAGTCATAATTTCTATTGAAAAAGACTTAATGCCAAATAGATTATGCAATTATCTGTTCGAGCTATGTCAGACTTTTAATAGATTCTATGATCAAGTTCCAATCCTCAAAGAAGAAAAAAATATAAAAATTTCTAGGCTTAATTTATGTGACCTAACTGCAAAAACACTAAAATTAAGCTTAGAGCTTTTAGGAATTGAAACTTTAGAAAGAATGTAATGAATGATTTTGATCCATTAAATAATCTTTTCCCAAAACCAAGAGAAGAAATAATAAATATGCAGTCTTACTCTGCACCTTTAGAAAATAGAAGAAATTTACTCCGCTTAGACTTTAATGAAAATACTTTAGGTCCAAGTCCTAAGGTTCTAGAGGCATTACAAGCGATAAAATTAGATGAGATTTCAATTTATCCAGAATATAATTTTTTAAAAAAATTTTTATGTGATAAATATCTTGATTCAAGAAAATTTGGTAATGATGAAATCGGAATTTTCAATGGAGCAGATGCAGCAATAAATGCAATTTTCAATTGCTTTGGAGAAAAAGATCAAATATTTCTAACCACAAATCCAACTTTTGGTTACTATTCTCCTTGTGCAGAAATCCGAGGAATGAAAAAAATAAGTTGTTCTTACATTGGAGAAAATTTTCTATTCCCCATCGAAGAATTTAGGGAAAAAATAATAAAGCATAATCCAAAGTTAATATTTATTTGCAATCCAAATAATCCAACAGGAACTGTTCTAAGCTCTCATGAAATAATTAATTTAGCCAATATCAATAAAGATTCATTAATAGTTGTTGATGAACTATATGAAAAATTTAATGGAGATAGTCTTCTTGAATCGATAGATTTTGAAAAGAATAAAAATATACTAATAATCCAATCTCTTTCAAAAACTGCAGGTCTAGCTGGTTTAAGAATAGGTTTTACTTTTGGCAATAAAAGTTTAATTCAGTACATTAATAAAGTTACAGGACCATATGATGTAAACAGCTTTGCTATAACAGCTGCATTAGCAGCACTTAAAGACAAATCATATATTGATAATTATGTTTTAGAAGTAAAAAAGGCGAGGGAATGGATTTTAAATAAATTTAAATCAACAAAAATCAGAACTCACTTTAGTGGAGGTAATTATTTCTTAATTTGGCCAAAAAAAGATCCTAAAATCTTAATACAACAGATGAGAGAAAAAGGTATTCTTATTAGAAGTATGGAAAACAAAAAAGATATCGGTAATTCTATAAGGGTTAGTATTGGAACTAAAGAACAAATGATTTTTTTCTGGGACAATTACAAGATATTAGATTTAAAAAATTAATTACTGAAAATATAAATTGTATTTTGATCGATTCTTTTAGGTTTTATTTGAAAATCTTTTCCAACATATTTTACTTTAAAATCTTTCATATTTTCGATAAATAAATCAGCATTTGAAAAATCACATTCTTTATTAATTTTTTTGCCGCGTTCAAAGTGAACAGGAATAACTACATTAGGTTTTAGAAGCTTAACTATTTTTGAGGCTTCTTTACCATTGTAAGATTTTATTCCTCCTCCAATTGAAATAAACAATATATCTGGACTAGACAAAATAATTTGACTGTTTATATCAATATCACCAGCAGCTCCTCCCATATGAACAATTTTAAGATCATTCTGC
>Ga0208763_1000178_pt1 | contig 13895 bp, 23 predicted proteins | sample ETNtaG_20_FD_185756 | JGI IMG/M metagenome (GOLD analysis project Ga0208763, IMG submission 185756) | Marine microbial and viral communities from oxygen minimum zone, Eastern Pacific Ocean - ETNP201306PF45B (SPAdes) (version 2) | ecosystem: Environmental > Aquatic > Marine > Oceanic ... | reverse complement strand
AAGCCGCCATCATTACGGGCATAAACCATGCCATTTTTAAAAATCCTCCATCATTAGTCTATCACCATTAGTGTTCCTGTTATACCTAAAACTGTTAAAGGTAAAGGTTGTGTTTGTTCTATAGTTACTTGACCTTCCCTGTTCCAGCCTAAATTCATTACTCTTTTGTCCCCTGTAAAATCTGGTATGTCTTGACCAGCAGGTGTTGTATTACTTCTAAAAGGTAATTGATCACCATTTATTGTAACACCTACACTTTTTAATAATCTTACTACTACTTCATTATACCTTTTTTTTCTAGCTTGTGCAGTACCTGCTTGTGATCCATCTTCAATTTTTAATGTCTTAATTTTAGAGGTATATCCTAATCCTATTTCAATAGTTTTATAAGCCGCACCTGCGGGTAATGTAGCTGTAATTTGACCACCAGAAACAGTTTGAGTAGGATAAACAGCATCTCCTATTAATAATTGTACTGTTTCACCTTCTAAATGATTTAATCCTGTAACTATTGTTGTACCATCATTTACTAAAGCTGTTAAGCAAGAATCCATACTAATAGTATTATCTAAATATTCTACATATTGAACTTTGTTTCCATTTATTCTTCTTTCTACAATTATCCATACTCTATTTTCTTGTGATAAATTTATAGAAGTTATAGATTTAACTTTAGCTTGTAATGATATAGAATGACTAGCCCCAGAACCTGCTGTTATTTGTTTTATTGTTCTATCTAATGCTTGTTGGTATGTATCCGCAAATTCTAAAGTATTAGCATCTCTTCTATAAACCCAATAAGTTTCACCTTCTGTTAATTCTGGTATTTTAGTACCTCCACCTGCACTATAAACTACTTTATCACCTGTAGATAATCCATGACTAGATATTGTTATATATCCATTTTTATTTGCATCTGCTGTATGTGCTGTAACTGCACTTGCTCCATTAAAAGTATATTTATTTGATCCACCAAATTCATGTCTATGCCATGCTATAACATCTTCATCTCTTTGGTAAGTCATACCTATAAGTGTACCATCTGTTCTTACAGCCCAATAAATAGAATCTGGTTCTTGTGCATAATCAACATCAACAATTCCTGTATCAGTTATATGTTCTGCAAGTAATGTCATATCTGGTGCTAAATAAGCATCATCTTCAAATCTGTATGAAAATTCTCTAATCTTTCTTTGTTGTCTTTGTACAAATAAAACAGCATTACCTATTTGAATAGGATCAGTAGTATAACCACCAAATGTTGTTTGTTGTGTAATTTGAACATTATCTGGTTTTAAAGGTTCTCCTGTTGGTCTTCCTACTTTAAATTCACCACCAACTGTTCCTACAATTAAATCCCTTGCAGGTGAAAGCCATCTAATAACATTAACTCTATTGGCCGCTATAGTATAAATAAATGCATCTGCCGCACTTGCATCTCCTGCATCAAATTCTTCATATAAACCAGATTCACTAGCCCATATAGTTTGTGGATATGCTGATGAACCACCAAATACTAATCGTTGTTCAAAAAATGATACTGTTCTTGGATAACCTTTATCCGTACACCATGCTCCTAATGCCCATGTAGCATTTGCATTTGTGTTTGCAAAGTTTTCTGTTGTTGTTGCTGTTACTTGTGTACCAGAAGAATAATTTGTAATTTTAGCATGGCCATCTCCTATTGTAATTAATCTTCCAACATCATTTGCTACAAATGTGGATGATGATGCAGTAATAGTTACTGAACCCGAAGTCCCACTTGGTGTCATTGTTGTTGAAGATGTGTTGGTATCTAAATAAGGCCCTTTTTTAAAATCTACTTCTGTTAAAGTCCAAGATGTATGTCCTGTTCTTGATAATTTTCTTGGTTTTAGACTTTCTTGCACAATGTACATAACATCTGCTGATTGTGTAAAATTAATATCAAATAACATTGATTCTGTATAAGGTGTAGCTATTTCATATACTTTAGCCGCTGTTCCACCAGATGTATAAGAATCATAAGATGTAGAATTTTCACCTTGTAGCTGAAATGTATTTGTTGTTACTCCTGCAACTACAAATCTTCTTCCATTTAATCTTGTCATACCACCAACACTATTAATCCATACATGATCACCATTTGAATATCCGTGTGAGTTAGATGTTACTACTGCTGGGTTTGCTTTTGTAATTGCTGTTATTGTTTTATTAGCTTCTGTTATTTGACCACCATCTTTAAAAAATCTAATATATTGATCTCCTAATTCTAAAACATATGCTTGTGTAATATTAAATTCAAAAGGTATTAATCTTGTAGTTTTTGTACTATCTTTTACTTCACAAATAAATCTACTACCCGATCTTCTTTGACAGCCACCTTGCGGAAAAACTGTCATATTTTTTAATTCTTCTACACCATTATTATATTTTTTAAAATCTACTTGCCCATGTAGTTTTGGTGTTAATTCACCAGCAGTAAAATTTGTTTGAAAGGGATGTACTCGTGCCATTAATCTTTCCTAAAGTCAGTAAAAGTATCAGAAACAAGATCATCAATAAATCCTTCTTGCCCATCAATACTTCTTGCTTCGGAAAGTTTCTTTAAATATAATTTTTGCATATGGGTTTGCAAAGTCGTACTATTAGTTACAGGATATGCTAAATCTGTAGCTAGTTTTTGTGTTAAAACATCTACGAACATAGGATCAAATAATGTTGTATCTGTTATTTTTGCAACATATAAAATTTTTGCTGTTCCTTCATCTGTAAGTAATACTCTCCCATGTGTAGCATTATTTTCTACTTTAAAAATATAATCTTCATATTCACTAGATAATACTCTTAAACAATCCGCAGGTAATGCGTAATGATGTGAAAATCCATATGAAGGTGTACCCGATAATTGGGCTAATGTTGCTCTTCTAATAGCAAAATTCCAAGGGTGTGATCGTAATACTTGATCTCGTGTATCTGCGTAAAATGCATTACACAATCTTGCTCTTTCTGTATCATCAGTTAAAGCAGTAATAGGATCATCTCCTAACCTTCTTAATGCATTTGAACAAATTGATACTTCTGTAGCCATAATTTTTAAAAATACCACAAAGGCGGCAAGAAATCAATCTTATCCGCCTTTGCTTCTGTTTAGTTAATGATTAGTCAACTACATAAAACATTTCAAGTGAAATAGTACCTGTACCATTTCCACCTGCTAATGTAACTGTAATCGGTAATCCGTCTTGGTTAGCATCAACTTCACTCATAGCTAATTTTGCCATAGTAGCTGGAAAAGCTGTAACAGCATCTGATGTAGAAGCCGCCGCCGCTTTGTAAGCATCCACATCCGCAGAAACCGAAGCACCTGCTGAACTTGTGTAAGCCGCAAAACCTACTGATAAGTTTGTTGAACCACCCAAAGCATCATGTCCTAAATAACCTGCAACAATCCTTGCACCATTAGGTAAATTGAACATTTCGATAGTAGATTGTTCTGCTGATGCTTCGTATGTAGCATAAGCAACTCTTAATCTACCAGCTTGTTCGTTAGTCTTTACCCTTTCAGTCGGATTATTTTGCGACCATTTAGTTTTTTGTACTGAATAAGCCATAATTATTAATCCTCCCTATTATTCGTTACAAGCGATCTCTACCATTTTTTCGTCTTCGATACGAGTTGCACCGATTGTCATAGATAGAAATACCTGTGTTGCATAGTTTTTGTCTGCTCTTTCAGATATTTTAGTTTGAATATCTGCACCTACAGCTAAACCTATTGCTGATTTAGTAAATGCTAGAACTTGTCTGCTTGGTGTAGCATCTTGTCCTAACCTCTCGCTTGTCAAGAATTTGAAACCTAAATAAGTATCAATTTGTCCTTGTGCGAGTGCTTTGATTGTGTTGTAATCAGATGATTTAACTTCTGTTATATTTAAGAAGTCCTGAATTTGGTCTGCAGAACAGATCAAAAATCTAGGTTCATCTGGATCAACTTCATTTGCATCAAGAATCTTTTTAGCTGATAAAAGTTTAGCTATTGTAAGATTGTTTGATCCATGAGCAACCTTCTGACCTGCTGGTAGAGGTACTGTTGTACCACCACTAACTCCGCCATAAGCATTGCCTGTTGCCGCCGCAATGATTGCATCATCCATAGCTCTACCCATTGCATACGCACCTGCTAGTGCATATTCAGATTGAGGTGAAATAAGCATTCTCACTTTGTCTTCATTATCAATCAAGTCTGCCCAATCATAGTCATCCATAGTAACTTTTCTTCTACTATGTGGTGTGTCCATTCTTGGAGTGTCTGAATGTCTTGAAGTTCTTTTTTGAGCCGCAGTTGAACCGATTCTTTCAAAGAAGTGTGCCTTCCCTGTAACAGTTTCTGTTCTAACGCAATCTCTTAAACGAGAACCTTTTTGCTGTGCAAGATGAAATACATTACTCTTATACTGCTCGACAAAAGCAGTTGTTATTTGAGTTGACATATTTGTATATCTCCTTCTTACTCAATTAAGAAATAGGGGTCATTTACCACAATGATAAATAACATATTCCGTGTTTAGTCGGCTTTTATCCTTACGGGAAACCTTATCATATACGATATGATCTATCGGAAGTTTAAAGCCATCACGGCTACCTATTCGTTATCCAAGAAGGGCGAAATTCGGTATTATAATTATAGCAAAAAACTTATGCTTTTCCAAATACTTTTTCGTGTAATTGACGCATATGCTCTACTGCATTCTTATGGTCTTTATCATAAGGTTTATGATAAGCATGATTTGCATTAGCATATATACTATCAATTTCTGCTTTAGCATCCATAGGTGAAACAGCCAATGTGTTATTTTGTGTATTTTTAGCCATTTCTTCTGTTACTTCTTTACCTAATCTACTAAATAATCTAATAACAGCAGGATGATTACCAGCCTCACCATTCATAAGTTCTTTAATTTCATCATCACCATAAACATCTAATGCTCTTTTAGCAGAACGCATATTTGCATCATATTCCATTCCCCATTCTTGTTTAAGAGTATTTTCTGTTTCAGTTTTACCAACAGCTAATCTACTAGGTTCACTAGCTACATCAGCATCAATAGTTTTCATTTGATAATTTATCAAAGCATTTACTTGATCTTGATTTAAACCTATGTTGTGTGCAACATTTCTAAATTCATTAAGATTATCTTCCTTAAAATAACCTTGATGAGTTTGTGGTATTTCTACTTTATACCCAGATGATTGTTCTGGTCTTCCTAATTTATTATATAGTTCTGACCTTTCTTCATCTGTTTTAGGCATAGGTATTCTACTACCTAACATTTTTTGTTGATGAATTAATGTTTTAGCCGCAGATTCAATATCTTTAATATTGCTTAATGTAGCATCATTTTTAATTTCATCAGATAAGGATGATCTCCAATCTTCAGATTGATTATCACTTACTTGCGATCCTAATACACTAGATTCTTGTACAGGATTGTCGTTTTGAGTGGTCGTATCAGACATTTTTATCCTCCTTCATTAGATTGATTATTCTGATTATTACCGATCTTTGACCTTCTCGGTAACTTGTTTCATGTGGATCATTTTTTGAATATGACCCTCTATGATAATAAGCTGATTTTAGATCAGCTATTACAGATTCACCTTCTTTTGTAGCAAAGGCTAACTTGTAATCTTGTTTAAGCTGTTTTAATTTATCCTCTTCGGATGCCATTATTGTACACCTTCTGCCAATGATTCTGGTGGTACTCCCATATCTTCTTGCGTTTCTTGCATCATTTGTTGTACTCTAGGATCAGCCATATCTTTTGCGGCTTTAGCTTGTGATTGCATTGCATCACCTTCTGCTTGTTGTTGTGCCGCTTGTGCCGCCATAGCTTGTTGTTCTGCTCTTTCTGCTCTCATTTCTTCTACTTCATCTCTACCTCGTAAAACAGTTTTTGGAACACCTAATAATTTTCCTCTTAATCTAATTGCTTCATCATGATTAATATTATCCATAATTGCAGGATCAACTTGAACAACATTCATAGCTAAACCATATAATTTTTCTATTGCAATAGATTCTTCCATTCTTTGTGATCTTGCTAATGGGCCAACATATTCTATATCCATTTGTTGTCCTCTTAACATTTCTGGTTCTTTTAAAAATGCACCTGCACGATACATAATACCAAATACTCTTTCAATTAATGGATTTAAAAATTCACTTTGAAATCTACCTAATGTTGGGCCAAGAAGTCTTTGCATTAATTCATATCTAACTTGTACTTCTGTTGCCGTCATTTGTGGGCCTTCTTGTAATTGTAATTGATCTGAATAATATGCTTGTCTAATAGCTTGTCTTAATTGATTTTCTTTCATATCAGTTATTTGCCAATTAGAACCAATTTGTAATGGTTTAATTGCACCATCTGATCTAACTACTGTAATTCCAGCAGGTGTCATTCTAACTCTACCAATTACACCATCATCTTGAACAAGTAATGGTGGATCAATAGCTTTAGCCCATGCTTTTAATCCTATTTCTACTGCTTTATTTAAAGTTTTAATATCTGGTAATGCATTATAACTTGGTGATCTTCCAAAAATTTCACCTGTTGCTTTTGACCATCTAGGAACTAAATATGGAAATTCATTATAACCACCTGTTCTAACTTTCATTTTATCTTCAACACATACATGACAAGAATGAAAAGGTAATTTTGTTGCTGATTTACCTGTGGCTCTTTCGTAATCTTTTGTTGGTTCTACTGCGTGTATAAAATTAAATTGTTTATCTGGTTTATTTTTTGCGGCTTCAATAATTTTTTCACCGACATTATCTTCGCCAAATTCTTCTATAGCTTGTCTTGCTGTTAATTTATATTTTCTATAAAGTGTATCTACTTTTCCATTAACATTTTCTTGAATAAAATATTCTGCAATATGTAAGCAATTAAAATGAATACCACTATTTGAAAAACCATCATTTCCTTCTTCTACAAATATTGCACCTGTACCTACTGATGTTAAATCTAAATATAATTCATGTACTTCTGTATTAAAATTAGATTCATTAAACATATCGTACATTCTTCTAGCTGAATCTTCCAACCATAATTGTACATCTCTATTTTGATTTGCGTCTTCATCTCTTAATTTTAAATGAAACCAAGGTAATGATGGAGATGTTAATGTTCCTTGAAGACTTGCCGCTAATAAATTATTTGCTGTAATAGCTGTTGAATCAAATAAAACTTCTGTTCTTTTTTCACCTTTTGATCTTACAAAAGTAACATCTGCTTTTCTTGGCATAACATAATCTAATATATCTTGCCAATGATCTTCCCAAGTTTGTCGGTCAGATTCTAATGCAGAACATCTTTTTTTTATATATTCAAAAGTTGCCATTTAATATTTTTTTCCGCCCAATAAACTTTGTGATGTAGTTGCTTCTTCTTCTACACCTGTACCACTTGTTAAAACTGTACCATACATACCCTTTTTTTTAGTACCCATCATTTTTTGTTTTTCTGCTTCTACTTTTGCTTCTGCTTTAGCCGCAGAATCTTCTAATCTAGTATCTACAGGTGGTGGCATTTGTGGCTGTGATTTACCGCCCATTATTTCCTCCGATCCATTTACATTCTTTTTTTAACATTCCGTATATTGCCGCATCTACAAATTCATTATTTATTTTCATAACTTTTCTTACTATACCTTCTTTTTGCCATCCTGTCCCACTTAAAATGCGTTCATTCCTTTCATAACCATTTCTACACACAGCAGTCATCCTACCACATTTTAATTGGTTAAAACCATAGTCAAAAACATATTTTATATGCTTTCTACTAAAAATTCTAGGAGTTTCTAAAGCAAGATGTACATAGATGTTGTGTCCATCAAAATCTGTAAAAAGAAAACCACCTAGTATTTTATCATCTTCAATAAAACCAATATAAGAAAATGAATCTCCTATATCAGCAGAAATATAACATTTTTCTTTAAGGTATTTACCTATAGGTTGTCGCCATTTGTCGTCAGTTACGACTTCAATCATAAACTATGCGTATTTCTTTTTCTTTTTAATAGACGATCCACCTAATGCAGTTTTAGAAACATTTGCTTCTTCTTCAACACCTGTTGCTTCTGTCATAAGTGTAGCATCACCATACTTACCTGCTTTACTTGCCGCCATAGTTGATGCAGTTTTAGCATCAGTTTTTTTAGCAGTTTGTTGAGTAACAGTTTGAACAGGAGCTTGTTGTTGAACTACAACTTGTTTAGGTTTGCTAAACACTCTTCTAATGATTCTTACAAATCCACCCATATTTTCCTTTCCTTAACTAAAAATGTTAAAATTTGAATCCGAATACATCTGTTGTGGTTCATAATTCTTTACCCTAGCTTTTCTTAATGACATAACACAATATCTTAACGCAGATATTACATCATCATGGCTCGGAACTATTTTACCATCTTTTCTATGATACATCCGTAACTCTTCTAGCAGTTTATCTTGATTTTTAAAGATTTTCAATCTCTTTGTTTTAAATCTTGTAAGCATTTCCATTATTCCTGCCTCAACAGAATTACCACCTGTACCTTCTTTCATACCTTGTGATGGTGGATTGCTAAAATGTTCTCTTAACATATTAACACCTTCTTTTTTGTATTGTTCTGTAAGATTTTTACCCGATCCTTTATCTGCTTGTCTTCCATCCATAGGCCATATTACAGGAATCCATTTACCTCTTGAATTTATTGCTGATGAATGGACAGGTACTGTTTCTTGTCTTAATGCATAAGAATCATAACAATATACAATATCATTATCTCTATCCCATGTTATCCATACTACTGCTGTTGGGTGATCCCAACCAAAATCTACTCCACAAAGTCTAGGCCAATGAGTAGGTATTTCTATTGGTTCGCATAATATATCTTCTTCGGGTATTGGAAATACTAAACCAGAACCTAATACAGGAATACCTCGTTCTCTCATTTTTCTTTCATGTGGTGGTAATGCCTCTAATATTTGTTCTCTAACTTTTTGTGTCATATGTGGTGCATCATCCCATGTCGCTTGTAATAATGCTTGTCCATCTTTTAAATTATTTACAAATTGTGCAACAGTTTCTGTCATTCCTTGTTCTGGTGTAAATGTCATATAAACTATTCCACCTTTATCTGCTGTTCTTGTTAATGCTTGTGAATATATACCTTGTGGTGGTTCTTCATCTAACCATATTACATCTAAACTTTCACCCATCCATTTTTCTTTGCCCATTTCATATGCTTTAAAACCTAATCTTGAATATCCACCTGTAATATGTTTTACTACAACACTATTTACTGCATTTGGTACACCAGCTTTTCTAACTGTATCACCAATATCATTTAATGGAATTGAACCTGTACCTTTTGCTGTTGGATCATCTGGTTGGCCGAGAAGCTCTTTTTGGCAGACATCCCTAGTGGTTTCATTTGAAACTCCCCCTACCCATGCTCTAATAGGTCTATTAAATTTTCTGCCTTCCCACCACATTGGGTATTTACCCGTCATATGGTATGCCATTTCCATGGCCCCGCAAAATGACTTCCCGACCCTATTACCAGCCATTAATAATCTTTGACTAGCTAATGTGTTGTGAAATTTTTTTTGGTAATCATAGGGATCGTACTCTTCCATACGATTAGTAGCTTTTCGCCTTTCTAGTTCTTTAGCAATTTCTATTGCTCGTGCTAGACTTTTTTCATCCATTTAACCAATCCAATTTATAATAGCCCGTAATGCTAATATCGCATATACCAATTCCATTAAAGTTCTTGGTATATCTTTATCTCTTACACCCATTATTACCCAAAATAAAGCCGAAAGACAAGCACTACCCCATCCTATGGCTTGTACCATTGGATTACCAAAGTAATCGCCGTCTGAAAGCAGATATACCCCCAGCATGGCTAAAAAAAAGCCCAACCAACGAAAATTAGTCAATTCGAAAAGAATTATGGATTTCATATAGAGGTTCCTCCATAATTATACTCCTATTTTAAGATTAATTTTTTGATATGTTTTTTGTCTAAATATATCTCAATTTCAGCTTTTGATTTTAGACATTGATACCTAACATTACCACCAGATTTTAATTGGCGATCTGCAATTCTTTTTCCTTTTAAACATTCTGACATAGAAGGCTGTATTCTATGTTCTTGTATTTCGTTATTCACTATCATTAATAATGCTATTACTGTTTCAATCATTCGTGGCTCCCATTACCATTCTTATAATGCATATCTCTTGCTTTGTCTTTTAATTCTTCAACATCTTCTAATAATTTTTCTACTTGCTTTTGTAAAAATTCTATATTTACTTTATTGTGCATTCCTGCTTCTTGTTGCACTTGTAATTTTTCTACCTGTTTATACAAATCTTCAATAAGCATGAATTGTTCAGAATCTGCGGGAAGTGATCCTAAAGTACCCCGTGGCCATCCTATTCTAAATTCTGTATTCTTTTCTAAATCAGATTTATATAATTGTAATGTTGTACTATGCTGATTAAGTTTTTCTACAATACCAAAATATGCCCATACACCTACAGCTACTCCTATAATAATAGCTATTAATGATTTAATATCTGTATTTACTTTTGCACCTTCTTTAAGATTCATTAAATTGTCCTTCGTTTGGTGTATTGTTTGCTAAATCTTCCAAGAATTTATCCATATCATTATTTACCTCATTTTCATAGGTTTTATCTTCGGACTTATCCTTGTCCTCGATATTTTTTATATGATCTTTTTTCATCTTTATTCATTCGTTTCTTGTGCCGACCTATCTGTTTTCGGCTCTTCCTTTCGAATGTTATTTCCTTCCATTTCGCTTTTGCCATAACCCTCCAATTTATGCAAATCAGAAGAGTGTATCATAATCCAAAATCCTTTTCTATTTTTTTCAGCCAAAGTGATAACAGGTGTTTTGCTTTCTTCTTTAGCCATTTCATTAGTTTCATCCCATAATGATATAACACTATGTTTTTTTCGCAATTTATTTTCTATGAATAATTTATCATGAATTACATCTGCTCTAGTAATCTTGCCATTGCCACCAGATAATGGTGTTCTTTGTCCCCCAAAAAAATCTGCGACCTTTCTTTCCCTTTGCTTCCATGCTTTATCTGACATATTTTTCTTTTATTTGTTTATGGGTTAAATTCTGTTCTTCTTTTGTTCTTTTATGTTCGGGGTCAATATTATTATGGTCTATAACATCTACTAAAGCATATCTATATACTTTATACCCACATTTTTTACCCTCCCATTGAAAATGTAATAATTCTGGGGGTTCTTCATATTGTTCCAAACACATAGGGTCATATCGTGAAGTATTGGTAGGCATAAGTCCATATTAGCAAAAAACCATATATGTTCAACCTATTAACAAAAGTTAATATTCATAAAATACCCACCGCTGTGGGAAGGAAACCATTAATTAATTATGCGGGAAAGTTTTTGGGGGGTATGGGGGGTCAAAAGAGAACAAAAAGAGAACGAAGCCAACCTTATTTGTCCTATCATACCACCAACAAGACATTTATATTACAGGTGTTGCATAATTATCACAGGCATAGAGCTAAACGAATTGCCCTAGCTGTGTGAGTGTGTGTGTGTGAAACGATCAAACAGGGGTGAGATCAATGGACATTACCACCACCGCTATCATCATCATTAGGCACTTTAACAATAGAGAGAGTATGGAGTAAGTGATTGAGTTCCTGCTTTAAATCCTCGCTTGACCGCTTATGTGTTATATCTTCAATATGAGTAGTTGAGGAAGTTCCAAGCCCTGTACGATCTAACAAGCTATTTACTGCTTGTAATCTAGTTGAAGGGGGGATTTTAGTATCTTGAATGAGTTTTTGTAGTGTTTCCACCGCAATAGGTACACTAGACCGCATTTTGTCTTTAATAGCCCTGTCAATCTCGGAATGTAATCTTTCTTTTAATTGGTAGCCCTGTTGTTTTGCCGTCTTTTCAGAATAACCACTCATCTTCGCACTTTCAGTAGCATTGCCTGTTAAAGTAAAGTTCTCAACAAATGATTTTTCCATATCTGTAAGGTTTTTAGTCAATTTCCCTCGCTTTCATAGTAAAGCCAATATTAGAACAAAGGGGGAACATAATCAAGGTATTTTTTTATTGACACCTATTGACATATTTTGATAAAACTTAACCAATGTTAATTAAAACAAAAAAGAGAGGTCAAATGTCATATAGAGAAGAAGAAAAGAGGGATAATTTTGATGACACTTATTCTATGTTATCAAGTGTCTTGCATAATCTTTGTCTTTTAACAAATAGACAAATTACAATCTTTTTACCTACTAAAAAGAGTGAGATTATTCCTTATATGAAAAAAGAAATAATTAAAACACTAGAGGGGGTCAAATGAAGTTTGAATACATTATTACCCAAGTTGATAATAATAGGGTTATTCAAGAGATGTCATTTAAAAAACTTTGTAAAAGATTGAAAACCGAAAACCCTAACGAATTGGTTGGAGTTTCTTATATCAATAAGAAGGGGAATAAAATCTATAAAGATGTTTTCAATGGGAAGGTGGTTAAATGACTATTAATGATTTTGATATAGCTAGAGAGCAAAACCCAAGCCCAAGCCGTATAAAAATGCTTTTAAAATATCAAGGCGGTAATTATGTTTTAAAAACATCAATGGGCGATTTTGAAGGTCAATCATATTTTGAGTGTCTTTGGAAATATGCAAAAGCACCTATTCCGATTGGATTAGCTAAAGCTGATTATAAGACCAAATTGGAGTGGGTTGAAGGTGAATTAAGGGAGCAAGGTAAATGGTAAGAGCAATTTACTTTGGTTTGTGTTGGGGACTAGCAATGTTTGGTTTGTTAGTTCTCACACAAATTTCATTTTGGTTAGGAATATCAGTTTTTATTCTATTTATAATTAAATTTTTATTAATGAAGGAAGGATTAATATAATGACAGAAAATAAAAGCCCTATTATCAATTTAATTGCAAGAAAAACAAATAAACCTTTTAACAAAGATTTAAGCCATTTAATACTTGCGATCTTATGTGAAAACAGAAAAACAATCGGGGTTTTTAAAAATATGCTTGTTTCCGATATTAGAAACAAAATTGTAAATAGTGAAGAAGAAATTGATTTAGGCAAAACAAGGGAAGAACAAGATTTAAGAGTTAGAATTGAATTATATAAACTTAAAAATAAAGGTTATGTTGATTTTGAATATTATAAAAAAGATAAATATTCAGTTAAATCTAATATTAAAGGATTGGAATATTGTAAAACTTTATTATTAAATTTAATGATAGATCAAGGTATAGATACATCAAATATTGAAGTAATTGAAGATGAAGATTTTAAAATTGCGGGTATTAATAATATATGAGAAATTGTGATAATTGTACTTTGTGTTGTAAATTACCCGAAATAAACGAAATCGGTTATGAAAAAAAATGTTTTAATTGGTGTTCAAAAATTGATTTAGAAAAAAGTAAATGTTCTATTTATAATAATAGGCCCCTAACTTGTAAAACCTTTTCCTGTTTCTATCTTGAAAACAAAACAGATTTAAAGCCGTCAAATGTTGGTTTTTTTATTTTTGAAGAAGAACATATTACACTTATACATGGCGATCAAAAAGTAAGGACTATTTATTGTGAAAAAAACAAATTGGGCCAATTAATAGGGCATTTAAAATCGGATAAAAAAATAAAAGATTTAATTGATAAAGGTTTTAGCTTTCATATTAGGTATGACACAAACGACAAACATATTAAAATATATGATCCTAATACTTTTGGCGAAAGATTAGTATTTTTTCATAAAAATTGGACTAATGAACAACAACAAAAAG
>Ga0208763_1000177_pt1 | contig 13898 bp, 14 predicted proteins | sample ETNtaG_20_FD_185756 | JGI IMG/M metagenome (GOLD analysis project Ga0208763, IMG submission 185756) | Marine microbial and viral communities from oxygen minimum zone, Eastern Pacific Ocean - ETNP201306PF45B (SPAdes) (version 2) | ecosystem: Environmental > Aquatic > Marine > Oceanic ... | reverse complement strand
AAGATCTATATTTAAAACAAACTCATCATAAATCATATTATCTCCTAGTCCATCAAAGAAACTACCAGAACCATACTTAACATCAAATTTTGTTCTATCAATTGTAATTTTTGCATTTGCACTATTTTTGTCAAGTGTTGTGTTAAATTGAATAGTTTCTGTTTTCCCTTTAATTGTTATTTCTGCTGTACATTTATAGACGTTTCCTTTTTGTTTTTTAATTTTTTTAATTTTAAGCGTTGAAGTAGGGAACTTTTTTACTCCAAAAAAATCATCAGATTTCAAGTGACCTTCTAATTTTGATTTATATTCTCCTGAAAGATCCGTACATGATAAACTTGACATATCAATCTCAAATTCACCTCCAATTACTTTCTTGTTGTCAAATAAAAGTATACCTGATTTTATCTTTATTATTCCTTCATGACTACCAGTAACTTTATCACCTTTCCAAAGTATAGTACTCTTTTTAGTATTTATTTCTTTACTATTTTCAGATGAGCTAGTAATAGCAAAAGTTATTGATGAAAATAAGATACATATTATCAATACTATAGATTTTAATATGTTTTGTATATTGAGATGAGAACCATCACAATTTCCATTTGGGTCTTTTGTTTTTCCACATTGACATTTGTTTCCTTTTTTTTGATCAAATAAATTTTTCATTTTTTTAATATTTATGTTATTATTAATTATTAGTTTTGCAAAGTAACTAATAAAAGTAATATAAAGTAACTGTTACTTTTTTGTTACTATTAAAAAAGTGGTAATATTTAAGTAACTAATTAGATTAGGTTTGAATAAAGAAAATAAATTGTGTACTGCTAGTGTTTTTACAGAAAAATTGGGTGGTAAGTGGAAATTATCAATAATATATCATCTTAGTAACAAAAGTTTAAGGTTTGGTCAGCTTGTAGCTGTAATTGATGGGGTTTCTAGAAAGGTATTAACAGATCATTTAAATCAGCTGGTTGAGGATAATTTAATAAATAGAGAGTCATTTAAAGAAACCCCTCCAAGAGTTGAGTATTCTTTAACTGATGCTGCAAAAAAATTACAACCTGTTCTTAAATCTATTGATAGTTGGGTTCGAGAGAGCTATACTTAAATAAAAACCCACTCATTTGAGTGGGTTTCTTTTTGGTGGAGCTGGTGGGTTTCGAACCCACGTCCTAACAAGGTGTCAAATAATTTTCTACATGCTTATCTACTATTAATTTTCGAAATAAGACTGGTAAATAGCACCCAATTCTTATCCTTATCTTCAAAAGTTTCGTTCATTTATCGAAGCTCTAAATAAACTATCCTGATATTAATGATGCCTCAAGATTAAAGGATTCAGGAGTTCCTTTAAAAGAGACAAAAGCTATTCTAATTTATAAATTAGGCAGCTAAAGCGTAATTATTTTCGCCAATTAAAAAATTGAATTTTAATTTTAACGAGCCAAAACACAAAGCTCGACATGCTTATTAGTCAACTCAACTTGCAGTCAAATCCAGTCAGCCCCATGAAATAATGAACTTTTTTTTGCAAAATTAGTAAATTCAATTGCTTTCGCCCTTTCAATGTTTACTTTTGTATAAAAATAGGAAAATGAAAATAGGCATTCTAAGAGAAGAAAAAGTTCCAGTTGATAGGAGAGTGCCATTTTCACCATCTCAATGCAAGAGAATTGAAGATAATTTCCCTAATCTTCAAATTTATGTTCAATCAAGTAACATAAGATGTTTTTCAGACCAAGAATACATTGATCAAGGTATAACTGTATTAGATAATTTAGAATCATGTGATGTCTTATTTGGAATTAAAGAGGTTCCAAAGGATAAATTAATTTCTAATAAAACATATTTCTTTTTTTCACATACAATTAAAGAGCAAGAATATAATCGAGATCTTCTAAAAAAAATGATTGAACTCAATATTACAATGGTTGATTACGAAGTTTTAAAATATGAAAATGGGAGCAGGATACTTGGTTTTGGTAGATACGCAGGTATTATCGGGGCATATAATGGTTTACTTACATACGGTTTAAAAAATGAATTATATTCTTTAAAACCAGCTAATAAGTGTCTAAATAGAATTGAAATGGATAGCGAGTTAAGTAAAGTTAATTTATCAAATGAAAAATTTTTAGTTACTGGAAAGGGGAGAGTAGGTGCTGGAATATTAGAAACCATCAAAAAATTAAATATAATTGAAGTAGGAATTGATGATTACATTAACAATTCATTTGATTACCCAGTTTATTTAAATATTGATGTATTGGACTATAATGAAAGAATAGATGGTAGGCAATCTAACTTTTCAGATTTTATTAATAATTCATCTGATTACAAATCTACTTTTATGAAATATGCTAATGTGACTGATATATTTTTTGCAGGTCATTTCTATGGAAGTGGCGCACCTTATTTATTTACAAGAAATGATGTTAAATCAGATGATTTTAATATTTCTGTTGTGGCAGATATTTCATGTGATATTGACGGTCCTGTTGCAACTACAATTAAACCCTCTACCATTAATGATCCAATTTATGGTTATAATCCTCAAACTGAAAGTGAAGATGATTTTAAGTCTAATGATGTTGTAGCTGTAATGGCTGTTGATAATTTACCTTGTGAATTGCCAAAGGATTCATCAGAGGATTTTGGTGAAAATCTTATTAAACATATAATTCCAATAATTAGCAATGATAATAAAATCATACGTGGAGCTACAATTTGTCAGAATGGAGATTTGTCTGAAGAATTTGAATATTTAAGGAATTATATAAATTCTTAAATTGATTTCAATTCAGAAATAGTTTGAGTAGGGTTTTCTGATTTAAACACAAAACTTCCTGCAACTAGTACATCAGCACCACTAGACAGTAATTTTGGAGCATTTTGAAGATTTACACCTCCATCAATTTCGATTAAAAAATTGCTATTAGTTTTATTTCTTAGATCTCTTAATTGTTCAACTTTATTGTATGTGTTTTCTATAAAAGATTGTCCTCCAAATCCAGGATTTACGGACATAATACATACTAGATCTAGATCATTTAGCACATCACTAATTGAACTTACAGGAGTATGAGGATTAAGGGCAACACCAGCTTTCATACCTTCTTGTTTAATTGCATGTATTGTTCTATGTAAGTGATTACATGCTTCAACATGAACAGTTAATACATCAGAACCAAGTTCTTTAAATTTTGTAATATATCTGTCAGGATCAACAATCATTAAATGAACATCAAGAACTTTATTGGCAGTTTCTTTAATACTTTTAATTACAGGCATTCCGTATGAAATGTTAGGAACAAATACTCCATCCATTACATCAATATGAAACCAATCTGCTTTACTATTATTAACCATTTCACAATCTCTTTGAAGATTTCCGAAATCTGCTGCTAATATTGATGGTGCGATTAAATGTTTCATAATTATAAAATTAAAAAAAAAGAGGACATCAGTCCTCTTTTCTTTATCCTAAATAAGTTTTTAGAATTTTGCTTCTTGTAGTGTGTTTTAATCGTCTAACTGCTTTTTCTTTAATTTGTCTAACTCTCTCTCTTGTTAAATCAAATTTTTCACCAATTTCTTCAAGTGTCATTGCATGCCCTGCATTAAGACCAAAATAAGAAGAGACAACATCGGCTTCTCTTGGTGTAAGCGTATCTAAAGCTCTTCTGATTTCTTCTCTTAATGAGTCTAACATTAATTGAGTATCAGGACTAGGACTTTCATCACTTCCCATTACATCATACAGATTACTATCTTCACCTTCAATTAATGGAGCATCCATAGAAACGTGTCTTCCTGTATTTTTTAATGATTGTTTAACTTCTGTAAGAGACAAATCAACAAGTTCTGCAATTTCTTCTGCAGTTGGAGGTCTTTCAAATTTCTGTTCTAGCTGTGCATAAGCTTTATTGATTTTATTTATTGATCCAATTTTATTTAATGGAAGTCTTACAATCCTTGATTGTTCAGCTAATGCTTGTAAAATAGATTGTCTAATCCACCATACTGCATATGAAATGAATTTAAATCCTCTTGTTTCATCAAATCTTTTTGCTGCTTTTATTAACCCAAGATTTCCTTCATTAATTAAATCAGGTAATGTAAGACCTTGATTTTGATATTGTTTAGCAACTGAAACCACAAATCTAAGATTGGCTTTTGTCATTTTATCTAAAGCTTTTTCATCACCAGCTTTAATTTTTTGAGCTAATTCTACTTCTTCCTCAGCAGTAATTAAATCAACTCTACCAATTTCTTGTAAGTATTTATCTAGAGATGCAGTCTCTCTATTAGTAACTTGTTTTGTGATTTTTAGTTGTCTCATATTCCTTTAAATATTATGAAAATTAAAAATAAATTATTTTTTCTTTTCAGGTTTAGGAAGTAATACTTTCCTTGATAATTTTAGTTTTCCACTTCTTTCATCAATATCAATTAATTTAACTTCAATTTCTTGTCCTTCTTTTAGAACGTCTTCTACATTTTCAACTCTCTCCCAAGAAATTTCAGAAACATGTAAAAGTCCATCAGTATTTGAAGATATTCCAATAAATGCACCATATGGCATTATTGATTTAACCTTTCCTTTATAAGTTTTTCCTTTTTCAGGAATAAAGGCAATAGATCTGATCTTTTCAATTGCTAAATCAATTTTTTCCTGATTTGTCCCAAGAATTTCTACAACTCCCTTTTCATCAACTTCTTCAATAGAAATTACGGTTTCAGTAGTTGCTTGCATTTCTTGAATAATCTTTCCACCAGGACCTATTATTCCACCAATTGTTGATTTTGGAACTTCCAGTTTTATAATTTTTGGAGTATGATCTTTTAATTGTACTCTAGGTTCATTAATTGTATCAGTTAATTTTTCTAAAATATGTAACCTACCGTCTCTTGCTTGATTTAGAGCTTTTTCAAGGATGTCATATGATAAACCTTGAACTTTTATATCCATTTGACATGCAGTAATTCCATCTTTAGTTCCAGTTACTTTAAAATCCATATCACCAAGGTGATCTTCGTCACCTAAAATATCTGATAGAACTGCAAATTTATCAGCATTGTTATAATCAGTAATAAGTCCCATTGCTATTCCAGATACGGGTTTGCTAATTTTAACACCGGCATCCATCAGTGCTAATGTTCCTGCACATACAGTTGCCATTGATGATGATCCATTTGATTCTAATATATCAGAAACTATTCTTACAGTATATGGGTTATCAGCAGGAATCATTTTCTTTAATGCTCTTTGCGCTAAATTTCCATGCCCAATTTCTCTTCTACTTGTTCCTCTTAACATTCTAGCTTCTCCTGTCGAAAATGGAGGGAAGTTATAATGTAAATAAAAATCTTCATGTCCTTGATATGTAACTCCATCTAATCTGTTTACATCAGTACTAGAACCGAGTGTAACTGTAGTTAATGATTGTGTTTCACCTCTAGTAAAAACTGCAGATCCATGTGGGGAAGATAAGTAGTCAATCTCACACCATATTGGTCTGATTTCATCTGTTTTCCTTCCATCTAATCTAACGCCTTCATTTAATACAAGATTTCTAACAGCTTCTTTTTCAACATCATGATAATATACACCAATTAGATTTGCATTTTCTGTAGCTTCTTCTTCAGTTAATGTACTTATATATTCTTCTTTTACAGCTCTGAACTTTTCAGATCTTTCTTCTTTTGAAAGTCCTTGTCTTGCAACTTCATATACTTTATCGTAAGTAGCTTCTTTAATATTTTTTCTTAAATCTTCATCATGAGTTTCGTGACAATATTCTCTTTTTGGACTTGATTTAGCTATTTTTTTTGCAAGATTTAACTGAGCTTCACATTGAATTTTAATTGCTTCATGAGCAGTTTTAATAGCTTCAATCATTTCACTTTCTGAAACCTCATTCATTTCTCCTTCAACCATAGCAACGCTATCAGCAGATGCTCCTACCATCATGTCTATATCAGCAGATTCTAGATCTTCTGATGAAGGATTGATAACATATTTATTGTCAATTCGTGCAACTCTAACTTCAGAAATTGGACCATTAAATGGTATGTCAGATATTGCAATTGCTGATGAAGCAGCTAATGCAGCTAATGCATCAGGTTTTACGTTTTCATCATGAGAGTTAAGTGAAATCATAATTTGTACTTCTGCATGATAATCACTTGGAAACATCGGTCTAAGTATTCTATCAACTAATCTCATAACTAATATTTCTTGATCAGTTGGTCTTGCTTCTCTTTTTAGGAATCCTCCTGGAAACCTTCCGTCAGCAGCAAATTTTTCTCTGTAGTCAACTGTTAGTGGTAAGAAATCGACTCCTTCTCTTGCTTCTTTGTTTGAAACTACAGTAGCTAAGAGATGAGTTTTTCCCATTCTAACCTCTACTGAACCATGTGCTTGTTTTGCTAATTTACCAGTTGATATTGTGATTTCTCTACCGTCATCTAGTTTAATTATTTCTTTTTCTTCTTTAATCATTGTATTTGTGTGTATAAAATAAAGAAGGCAATTTTAGTTGCCTTCATTCAGATAGATATTATCTTCTTAATCCGAGATCTTTTACAAGTTCTCTGTATTTGATAATATCCTTATTCATTAGATAATCAAGTAATTTTCTTCTTTTACCTACCATTACTTGCAATGATTTTTGAGTACCAAAATCTTTTTTGTTGTTCTTTAGATGATCAGTTAGGTGTTTAATTCTAGAAGTAAATAATGCTACTTGGCTGTATACAGATCCAGTATCAGTTTCACTACTTCCGTGTTTTTTAAAAATTTCTTGTTTGTTTATATTACTCATAATTTATTTTTATCATTATGCAATTTGGGCTGCAAATTTAGTAAAAACTTTTTGCTTTTACATGATTATTATTATAAATCGTTACGATTTAATCATTCTTAATAATTGACTTAATTTTTCTTTTAAGTTTTTTCTATGAACAATCAAGTCGATAAAACCATGTTCTTTAAGAAATTCAGAGGTCTGGAATCCTTCAGGAAGATCCTTTCCAATAGTTTCTTTAACCACCCTTGGACCAGCAAAACCAATTAATGCATTTGGTTCTGCAATATTCATATCACCTAACATTGAAAAGGAAGCTGTTGCACCTCCAAAGGTTGGATCAGTTAAAAGTGATATATATGGAATTTTTAGTTCATCTAATTGAGCCAATTTAGCAGATGTTTTTGCTAACTGCATTAATGAAATTGCAGCCTCCATCATTCTTGCTCCACCAGATTTTGAAATAATAATCAGTGGATATTTTTTCTTTTTAGCATGGTCAATTGCTCTAGCAATTTTCTCTCCAACTACTGATCCCATTGATCCTCCAATAAAACTAAAATCCATTGATGCAATAACTACATTTTCTTTATTCATTTTGCCATAAGCACATCTAATTGCATCATTTAGCCCAGTCTTTTTTTTCATTGTAGTTAATCTATCTGCATATTTTTTAGTGTCCTCAAATTTTAAAGGATCTGCAGATTGTAAATTCTTATCTAACTCTTTAAATTTATTATTGTCAAAGAAAATTTTGAAATACTCATCAGAACCAATTCTATGATGGTGATCACAATTTTCACAAACAAATAAGTTATTAATTAAATCATCTTTAGATGTTATTGTTTTACATTTTGGACATTTAACCCATAAACCATCAGCTGTTTCCTTCTTTTGAGAAGTTTTGGTAGTTATTCCTTCTTTAATTCTTTTAAACCAATCCACTTTTTTAGTTTCTATTTATATTGTTTAGGTCTTCAAAAGATTTAATTAATCTTTTCTTAAAAGTAAGTTCACCTTCTCTTATCCATTTTCTTGGATCATAATATTTTTTGTTGGGCACATCATCTCCATCAGGATTTCCTATTTGGGTTTTAACATAAGCTCCATACTCATCAAAATAATCTCTTATTCCAGTTGTAAATCCCCATTGAAGATCAGTGTCTATATTCATTTTTATAGCTCCATAAGAAATTGCCTCTCTAATTTCATCAAAAGAAGATCCCGAACCACCATGGAACACAAAATTAATTGGTTTTTCTACTGTATTAAATTTACTTTGAACAAATTTTTGAGAATTATCCAAGATTATGGGTGTTAATTTTACATTTCCAGGACGATAAACCCCATGAACATTTCCAAATGCAGCTGCTATTGTAAATTTATCACTTATTTTCATTAATTCTTCGTAAGCATATGCAACTTCTTCCGGTTGAGTATACAGTTTACTACTATCGATATTTGTATTATCTACACCATCTTCCTCTCCACCAGTGACTCCTAATTCAATTTCCAAAGTCATACCAATTTTACTCATTCTTTCAAGATATTGCTTACATGTCTCTATGTTATCTTTAATTGGTTCGTCAGATAGATCAATCATATGCGAACTGTAAAGAGGTATTCCATGAGATTTAAAATGTTTTTCACCGGCATCTAATAAACCATCAACCCAAGGTAGTAGTTTTCTAGCACAATGATCTGTATGAAGAATAACACTAGCTCCATATAATTTAGCCATCTCATGAACATGATTTGCGCCAGAGACTCCTCCTGCAATTGCAGCTAATTGATTTTCATTACTAAGTCCTTTACCCGCAAAGAATTGACATCCTCCAGCAGAAAATTGAATAATTACTGGAGAATTTACCTCAGCTGCAGCTTCTAATACTGAATTAACAGTGCTTGTATTAGTTACATTAACGGCAGGTAAGGCATACTGATTTTTCTTAGCATCTTCAAACACCTCTTGGACTAAATCATTGGTTAAAACACCATGTAGAAATTTTGACATTTTTTATATTTTATTGTTTAGAACAAAATTAGAATATTGTTGTTAATGAAACAGTTTTTTATTCATTATTTTCTTATAATTGATTAAAATTATTTTTATGTTGACAAACAATGAAATTAAATTTATAAAATCACTTCAGTTAAAAAAATATAGAGATAAAAATTCATTGTTTATTGTTGAAGGAGAAAAAGTAGTTAATGAACTAATTGAATCTGATTTTTTAATTGAAAAAATTTATGCAACTACTGATTGGTATGACATTAATTTTTCAAAGATAGATATTGATTTATTTTATAAAGTTTCTCCAAAAGAATTGAAAAGAATAAGTAGTCTTAAATCACCTAATAATGTTTTAGCTGTTGTTAAAAAAAGAAATTTATCTATAAATCTTGATGCATTAGGTAAGATAACACTTGTGCTAGATAATTTACAAGATCCAGGTAATTTAGGTACAATAATTAGATCTTCTCATTGGTTTAATGTGTCAAATATTATATGTTCAAAAAATACAGTTGATGTTTATAACCCAAAGGTAATTCAGTCAACAATGGGGTCTTTTTTTAAATTAAATGTTTATTATGAGGATTTAGTTCCTTTTTTAGAATCATGTAAAAAATCACATAAAATATATGGAGCCTTTTTGGATGGAGTTGACTGTAAACTAATTAAAAGTAAATCAAATTTGATATTGATAGTTGGAAATGAATCAAAGGGTATTTCAAGTGAGGTTTCTAAAATAGTAACACAAAAAATTACAATTAATAAGAAATCAAAAGATATTGATTCATTAAATGTGTCGACAGCAACAAGTATTTTACTTTACGAACTAACAAAGTAATTTATTCAAATGTAAATGAAATCATCCAACTATTTGTTTTTAAATTATCAATAGTTTGAGTGTATAATGTTTTGTCTTTTGATAAAATATTAATAATACCGTGAGAGATTTTGATTTGTGGTGAAAATTTAAAATACTGTAAATAAAAATCTATGCCAAAGCCTCCTTCAATCATCAAATCATGGTTATTTAACTTGACTAATTCTTGACCTTCATCATCTATTTCCGATTGAGATGCTATATCTAGACTGTATTTTACTCCACACATTACATATGTTCGGAAATTATTATATCTAGCTGATTTATATTTTAATGATACTGGAAAATCAATTAATGTTGATTCAATTCTTTTGTCAGTTAAAGATAAGTTGCTTTGATTGTTGAATCGATAGTTTAAAATTCTTTCACCAAAAACAAGAGTTGGTATAAATCTTAAATCAGTATATTTTCCTAGTCTTAAATTGGAAACAATTCCTAGATTAAATCCTTTTTGATCACTTGCAAGCAAAGTTAAAAGACTATCATTATTTAAAAAATCATCATTTTTTGCTAAATTAAAGTTAAGAGAATTTATCCCAAGAGTAAATCCAAAATGAATTTTTTTGAAGTCATATCTAGGTAAATTTTGTGGTTTTTTATGTCTTTGCCCATAAGAAAATAGACTAAAACATAAGAAAATGATTAACAGAAAAATTTTGTTGTAAGTTTTCACTTTTAAGAAACGCTTCTAATATTATTTTATTGCAATATACAATGATACAACTCCTAATGTTAATGGGTAATAATTACATGATGAAAAGCCAGTATCTTTTAAAATTTTTGTGAATTCTTTATTTGTTGGAAAGTTTTGAACTGATTTGGATAAATAGCTGTATGCTTTAAAATCTTTTGAGATAAGGTTGCCAATTAAAGGAGTAACAAAGTCAAAATAAAAGTTAAATAATTGTTTTATTGGAAAGTACTTAGGGTAGGAGGGTTCTAAAATAGCCACATATCCACCATCTTTGAGAACTCTATAAATTTCTTCTAATCCTTTATTTAAATTTTCAAAATTCCTAACACCAAAACCAACTGTTACTGCATCAAAATATTCATCATTAAAAGAAAGATTTTCAGCATCTTCATTAGTGAGTTTGATTCTATTGTTAAGCTGTTTTTTTGAAATTTTTTGTTTTCCAATTTCTAACATCTGATCTGAAATATCAATTCCTGTAATTTGTGCATTTGTAATTTGAGCAGAAATAATTGCTAAATCTGCAGTTCCAGTTGCTATGTCAAGAATATTTTTAGGGTCGTTTTGAATTTTTTTTACGGCTATTTTTCTCCAAATATTATCAATACCTAATGTTAAAAATCTATTTAAAAAATCATATCTATAAGCAATTTTGTTAAACATTTGTTTAACCTGATTTTTTTTACTTTCTGAATTTTTGTAAGGTTTGATTTTTTTAGACATGAAGAATGTCTTTAGCTCTTTCAAGTAATTCTTTATTAGTTATTGGAACAACTCCAACTTTTTCACATACAATTCCACCAGCAATATTGGCTAGTATTGCAAGTTCCTCAAAATTAATATTACAAGCCATACAGATAGCTGCAACAGAAACGACAGTATCACCAGCACCAGAGACATCAATTACATTTGAAGTAGTTGATTTTTTTAGAATAGAATTATTATTTGAATTTAGAAATATTCCTTTGTTAGATAATGTTAAAAGTACTGCTTTAGAAGATATAAGATTCCTTAATTCTGATGTCTTTTTAGTTATGTCATCAATGTCATCTAAATCTATTTCAGTCTTTAAACCGTCTTTTATTTCATTTAAATTTGGTTTAAAAAGAGTACAATTTTTATAGGATAAAAAATTCTGCTTTTTAGGATCAACAATAGTTGGGATGTTTTTTTTATTAGCTAAACAAATAATCTTTTCTATGATGCTTTCAGTCAATACTCCCTTATTATAATCTTGAAGAATTATTGCATCAATATTATGTGCTAATTTTTCAATTAAATTATAAAATTGTTTTTCAATTTTAATTGGGTATGTATCTTCTTCATCAATTCTCAATTGGTGTTTGTTATCAGCAATTACTCTAGTTTTAGTAGTGGTTTTTCTTCCATTAGAAATTAACATGCCTTCTAATGTTAAACCTTGATCTTGCATAAGTTGTTCAAATAATATTCCTCTATTATCATTTCCAATTACAGTACAAAGAATAGATTCTGCCCCAAGTTCTTTTAAATTTAGCGCAACATTAGCAGCACCACCAAGTCTACTATCATTTTGGTTAACAGCTACGTCAACAACAGGAACAGGAGCTTCAGGAGACATTCTGTGTATTTCTCCCCATAAATAAGTATCTATAATTGCATCTCCAACAATTAGAATTCTTTTGGATTTAAAATCATGAAAATATTTATTTAGATTCATAAATTAATATAGTTTTTCTAATTGTGATTTTATTCTTTTTACAGCTTCTAATAAATTTTCTTCAGATGCTGCGTAAGAAATTCTCACACATTCTGGATTTCCAAATGGAGCACCAGATACTAGTGCAACATAACATGTATTTAGTAGATACATACACAAGTCGTTAGCATCATTAATTACATTTTTACCGTCAGTTTTACCAAAGAAATATGAAATATCTGGAAAAATATAGAATGCACCGTCAGGGATATTACATTTAACTCCTTTTATTCTATTTAGTTTTTCTAATAATAAATCTCTTCTTTTTAAAAATGAATTTTTCATTTCATTAGTAACTTCTTTTGGATCAGCTTTCATAGCCTCTTCAGTTGCTTTTTGAGCAATGGCACAGGTTGCTGATGTAACTTGTCCTTGTATTTTATTACAAGCTTTTGCTATCCATAATGGAGCACCAATAAATCCAACTCTCCATCCAGTCATTGCGAATCCTTTTGATACTCCATTAACGGTGATTACTCTGTCTTTCAAAGAGTCAATTCTGCCAATACTAAAATGTTGATTAGTAAAATTAATGTGTTCATATATTTCATCAGAAACAATAAAAACTTGTGGGTGTTTTTCAAAAACTTTAGCAATTTCTCTTAACTCATTTTCAGTATATACAGATCCACTTGGATTACATGGTGAACTAAACATAAACATCTTTGTTTTTTCTGTAATTGCATTTTCAATTTGTTTAGCACTTACTTTAAAATTATCTTTAACCGATGAAGAAATTTCAATTGGAGTCCCTTCAGCAAGTTTAATGATTTCTGCATATGATACCCAGTATGGGCAAGGAAGAAGAACTTCATCACCTGGATCAAGAAGGCTTAGGCATATATTTGCCAAGGATTGTTTTGCTCCTGTTGAAACAACAATTTCATCTTTTGTAAAATCGAGATTATTATCTCTTTTAAATTTATTTGCAATCGATATTCTTAAATCATCTAAGCCAGGAACTGGAGTGTAATGAGAATAATTGTTAGTAATTGCTTCTTTTGCTGCATTTTTAATAAATTCAGGAGTATTAAAATCAGGTTCCCCTAAACTAAGTGCAATTACATCTTTACCTTCTGCTTTCAATTCACGGCTCATTCTAGCCATTGCTAGCGTTGCACTTTCAGCTAGTCTATTAATTCTTTCTGATAATTTTTCCATCTTTACTTTAAAGGGCTACAAATATAAAATATTGAAATGATATATATTTGTATATCATTAATTTATATTCATGTTTCTAATCAAGATATTATTGCCATTTTTTATATTGTTTATTGGCTCAAATTCTACTTTTGCTCAAAAAATATTTTCTGTTGATTATGCAAGTCAAGCTGATGTTAAAGTTTTTGTTACAAAATATTCAAGTCAAGCTGATCTTTTAGTATTTAAAGTTGATTATCTATCCCAGGCAAAAGGAAATGATGGGAAATGGTATTTTGTAAATAATAAGAATCAAGCTGATAAAAAAATTTTTTACTGTAAATATGTTTCTCAAGCAGATTTAAAAATACATTTTGTTGATTATAAAAGTCAAGCAAAATGGAAAAAAGATGAAAAAAAACATTTAATGTTTTAAATATTATTTAATACTTCAATTAAAGTTTTTTTACTTGTTGAAATACTATCAACAATTTGTCTTAACTGTTTGCTTTTCTTTAGTTTTTGAAATTTTATGTTGCCAATTTCTTCTTTAATTGTTTTTTCAATCCAGAAAATCTCTTGTTTTTTTCTTTTTGAATTGAATAAGCTTTCATGTTTTGCTT
>Ga0208763_1000176_pt1 | contig 13994 bp, 23 predicted proteins | sample ETNtaG_20_FD_185756 | JGI IMG/M metagenome (GOLD analysis project Ga0208763, IMG submission 185756) | Marine microbial and viral communities from oxygen minimum zone, Eastern Pacific Ocean - ETNP201306PF45B (SPAdes) (version 2) | ecosystem: Environmental > Aquatic > Marine > Oceanic ... | reverse complement strand
CTAAATATGCCTTTGTTGAAGCAACTCCTATTTCTGGCCCAACGTGTAAATAGAAAACACTATCGGCCATTCTTGCTAATGAGCTCCCTACAACATTAACAAGTGCCAATACATGTGAACCATTTTCTTTTAACAACTCTGTGGCTGCTATAGTATCCATTGTTTCGCCTGACTGTGAAATAACAATACCTAAATCATTTTCTCCCACAATTGGTTCTCTATATCTAAATTCTGAAGCAAGCTCTACGCTAACGGGTACACCTAAGACTTTTTCAAACAAGTCTTTTCCAAAAAGTCCTGCATGATATGCTGTGCCGCAAGCAACAATCCAAATTTTTTCAAACTGTTTAGCTTGTTCTAATTGTATGGGGATTTCATCTGATCCACTTTCAGTTCTGCCTGAAATAGTTCGTTCAATAACTTCCGCTTGTTCTAATATTTCTTTATACATAAAATGTTCATGTCCAGACTTTTCAGCTTCTGATACCTCCCAATCAATAGTTTGAATCTCTCTTGTTATTTGATTTTTATTTATATCAAATAATCTATAGTCTCCATTTTTAATTTCTACAAAATCACCATTTTCTAAGAAAATCATTTTATTTGTATGCTCTAAAATTGCTGCAGAATCAGACGCAAGGTAAACTTCTCCATCTCCAACTCCCAGAACTAACGGGCTCATCATTCTTCCTGCAACTATTGTTCCAGGTTCTTTAGTAGTTGTTACTACTAAAGCATAAGTCCCGTCCAATGAGCTGGCTACCTCAAGAACTGTTTCAAGCAAATTTCCATTCCATTGCTTACTAAGTTCAACTGCAACAACTTCAGTATCTGTGTCGGAAGCAAATTTATAACCATTTGAAATCAGACCTTCTTTAAGCTCAGCATAATTTTCAATTATGCCATTATGAATAATTGCGAACTCTTTTGTGTTATCAGAGTGAGGATGCGCATTTACATCGTTTGGGACACCATGGGTAGCCCACCTTGTATGACCTATTCCAACATTCCCACTAAATTCTTTGTCTTCAAGATGCTTTTTTAAAACATCTAATTTTCCCTCTTTTTTTTCAATGGTAAGTGTCTCTCCATCTGAAATTGCTATTCCCGCTGAGTCGTAACCTCTGTACTCAAGCCTAGAAAGACCACCTATAAGTATTGGCAACGGTTTATTTGGGCCCGAATACCCGATTATTCCACACATTGTATGCTCCATTCCAACGAGCAGGTTGAAATATGACTGCTTAAATTGTCTCTGTTCACAGATTTCTCTATGTTTTTAAACAATTTTTTACGACTGCAGAGCCGAGTATGCATCCGCCGAATGTTTCGATAACATACTACCTCGTCACCTTTTTCAAGGCCTGGCGCTAATTGCTCGTTAATTTAATTATAAGAAACTTATTTAAGTTTGTAAGAACTTTTTAATATTGTTGATTAGATTATTGCTGAAATTTTCAACTAATTCTTGATTACTAGCTTCAACAAGAACTCTAAGCATAGGCTCTGTACCTGAATTTCGTATAAGATACCTACCGTCCAATTCACTCTCTTCTGATAATTTTTTTGCAATCAAATCAAGCTCTAACAACTGTTTATCATTAGGTTTGTCTTCAAGCTCTAAATTGACAAGTTTTTGAGGATACTCTTCAATATTTTCTGTACGAAATTGAGCTAATGTCGTATTAAAAAAAGATAGAGCTTTTAATACATAAACTAATGTAAGAAGACCATCTCCAACTGGAAGTTTATCCGAGATTATTATATGACCAGATTGTTCACCACCTAACGATGCATTATTTTCATCCATTGCTTCAGCAACATACTTGTCTCCAACAGATGTTTCTACATTTTTAAAACTATTTTTTTCCATTGCATTTTTAAATCCATAATTTGACATTACAGTTGAGACAACAACATTATTATTTAGTTGATTGGTTGCCGATAAATATTTAGCAATTAAAAGGATCAGGACATCACCATTGCAAGTATTTCCCTCTTCGTCTACCATAATTAATCTATCTGCGTCTCCGTCAAAAGCAGCACCAATCTGTCCTTTTTTTAATGTAGAAATTAAATTATTGGTATATGTAGCACCACTCTCGAAATTTATATTTTCCCCATCAGGTGTGTTTGCAATCATATTGAATTTACTATTATTTTCACTTAGTAAATGATCAATAATCTTGTACGCAGAACCATATGCACTATCTATAACAATATTAAAATTAGTAATATCGAAATCAAAAAGTTCATTTAAGAATTCATAATAAACTTTATAACCATCCTCAGAGTCTTTGAAACTGGTGTGAGCTTTTGGAACTTCTATATTTTCAAAATAAGATTCTATCTTTAACTCTATATTGTCCTGTAGTTTAGAACCGTTTTCATCAATTAATTTAATTCCGTTGTACTCACTAGGATTGTGAGAAGCAGATATAATAATTCCAAGATTGTGACCAAAGTGTTTAAGTAGTATTGGCATAGAACCAGACGGCAGAACTCCGTAATTAACTACTTCGATATTTTCAGAAAAGCCTTCGCAAATCCAATTTAATATCTCTATTGATGAATTGCGTGTATCAAGGATTACAGCTACAGAGGTCGGTTTTAAGACTTCTTCTACACATGAAGAAATCTTAGAAATAATTTCATTGGTTAAATTTTTGTTTGGAATACCTCGGATTCCGTCTGTACCGAAATATTTCTTCAATGTATTTTTTTATCTCTTAGTAAATTGCTCAGCTCTTCGAGCTTTTTTAAGGCCGTATTTCTTTCGCTCAACTTTGCGAGCATCTCTTGTAAGAAGTCCTGCTTTTTTAAGCTTTGGTCTAAGTTCTGGATCCATTTTTATTAAGGCTCTTGAAATTCCTAATGCTACAGCATCAGACTGGGCTGAAAGACCACTTCCATTTACATTAACAACCATGTCAAATTTACCATTAAGATCAACTACATTAAATGGTTTTTCTATAGTCATTTTCATTGATGGACTTGGAAAATATTGTTCAAAATCTTTTCCATTAAAAGTAAACTTGCCACTTCCTTCAGAAATTGTAACTCTTGCTACTGAAGACTTCCTTCTTCCCGTTCCGTAATATTTATCAGCCATTATCTTCAACTTTCTTAATATTAAAAACTAACTCTTTTGGGTTTTGACTTTGGTGCGGATGATTAGCATCTGCATAAATATGTAATTTCTTTAACACTGCTCTCCCTAATCGATTTTTTGGAAGCATTCCCCAAACAGCTCTTTCGATAATTTTTTCTGGTTTTCTCTGTCTTAATGAGTTGAAACTTTCAGACTTTATTCCCCCAGGGTATCCTGAATGAGAGTGATACATTTTTTGCTCAGGCTTTTTAGAAGTAATTCCTATTTGACCCGCATTTATAACAACAACATGATCACCAACATCTAAATGTGGAGCATATTGAGGTTTGTGCTTTCCACGTAAAATTTGAGCTATCTCGCTTGCTAAACGGCCTATAGGAAGGCCAGCAGCATCTACTAAGTGCCATTCACGCTCTGAAGCTTCTATTCCTTTAAATGTTGTTTTTGTGTTCATTTATCAATCTTTAGAATTGTAACGAACTACTAGTATAAAGTGCATATATATTTATGAAAACTAGTATTTAACATTCCAAAGAACCAATCCATGCGGTGGTGCTATGTAATTTATTCTTTGTTTTTTTGGATTATTAAGGTTGTCCATAAGTTCTTCATAAGAAACTTTGTTTTCGCAATAAGCAACTTGCGCTCCAACTAAATTCCTAACCATATTGCGAAGAAATGAATTACCAGTAACAGTATATTCAAAATAATCTCGTTTTTTTACCCAACTACTCTTATAAATCTCTCTATTAGGGTTTTGATCAGTAGTTGTTTTTGAATATGAAGAAAAATTGTGTACTCCAAGAAATAATTTTGATACTTTATCAAGTTTTTTAATGTGTAGTTCTTTTGAATAGAGGAAAGATTGCCTATTTAAATAAGGGTACTTTTGCTTAAAGTCTGATATAAAGTATTTATAAGTCCTTTGAGTTGCATCATACCTAGCATGGAAACTGTTTGTTGCAATCTTTAAAGAATTGATAGAAATATCATCTCCCAAAATCTTGTTCATTGAATTGACAATTTTATCATTGATTTTCAAATTTGTTTTGATACTTAATATCTGTGCTTTTGCGTGAACTCCAGCATCGGTTCTTCCAGAATAGTTTAGATCGTAATCGGTCGTGAATACATCTAGTGCTTTTTGGAATTCTCCTTGCACTGTTTTTTTATCTTTTTGTATTTGAAAACCGTAAAAATCAGTTCCATCATAGGAAATGCTTAACTTATAGTTAGTCATTTAAACAAATATACGAATTGGATCAGAGAAAAATATCAATATAACTAAATAAGTCACCGATGATATGCTTGATATTCTCTTTTCAAGTAGAAATGCAGCTGACAGTGCTTGCGTCAATACAAAATACATCCATCCAAAAATAACTAAAGTCAAAATTTGAAATACATTTTGAGGAACCGAAATATAATTATTTATTAAAATAAATAAACCAAAAAAACCTAATATTCCATGTGTGTAGCCAGTGAAAACTAAAAGATTGGTAATTTCTAGTATCGTATTGAAAGCCCTGGTAATTAAAAACCATGCGGCTAAAGTTGCAAATAGCCATGCAAATATACCATCGACTAAACCATAAAATACAATGTCACTTATATTTGCAGATGTAGAATTGAAAATAAAGGGGAGGTAAATACTTAGTAAACTTACTAAAACAACTATCAGTGCATTCCCAGATTCATACCTATCGTCGCTAAACCTTATGAATACATCTTGATTTAGTCTGATAAATTTCTGAAATTGAGACCAGATATTTTTTAGTGAATTCAAATCTAAACTAGTTCTAATACAGCTAGCTCTGTGCCATCACCTTGTCTGTAACTTGTTCTTGTAATTCTTGTGTATCCACCGCTTCTATCTTCATACTTAGGACCGATTTCATCAAAAAGCTTTGCAACAACAGATTTGTTTTGAATCATTTTTAGTACCTGTCTCCTGTCATGGAGTGTGCCACTTTTTGCCTTAGTTATTACTTTTTCAGCATAAGGTTTAACTGTTTTTGCTTTTGTAACTGTTGTCTCAATTTTTTCATGCTCAATCAAAGCACTAATTAAATTGCTTATAATTTGATCCTCATGTGAAGAGGATCCACCAAGTCTTTTACCTTTAGTAGGTTTAGGCATCTGCCATATCTCCTGAATCAAGGTCGGAACTTGTTGGTAAACTAAGACCCAGTTCGTCGAGTTTAGCAACTAGTTCATCTAAACTTTTTTGACCAAAGTTAGTTAAATTAAGTAAGTCATCTTCTGTGTATTCTAAAATTTGACCAACTGTTGTAATATTTTCTCTTCCTAGGCAATTCCTTGGTCTTTCAGATAGATCCAAAGCATCCACTGATAAGGATAAATCTGGCGAACTTCCTTCGGATATAGTTAATTCACCCAGTTCTAATCCAACACCTTCGTCAATATCTGCGAATAGTTTCCACAACTCACCTAGTGTTTTACCAACTGATGATATAGCTTCGCTTGGCTCAATTGAACCATCTGTTTCTACATCAAGAGTTAACTTATCGTAGTCAGTCACTTGGCCAACCTGGGTTGGAGATACACCATAGCTTACTTTTACAATTGGTGAAAATATAGAATCAATAGGAATGAAATTTGAATCACTGGTTTTGTTTTTATCAGCTAGTCTATATCCAACTCCGTGCGCAATTGAAACTTCCATATCTAAAGTTGAACTATCTGACAAAGTACATACTTTCAAATCTGTATTTACAACTTCAACTCCAGCAGGGCATTGAATTTGTGCAGCAAGAACATCTCCTGGTCCTTTTGCCTTAACAGTCAATGTATGATTCTCTTGATCGTCAACTTTTAAAACTAGTCTTTTGAGGTTTAGTAAGAGATCTAGAACATCTTCAACAACGCCTGGAATAGATGTAAATTCATGATTTACCCCATCGATTTTAATTCCAGTCACAGCAACTCCAGGAACTCGTGAAAGCAAAGCTCTTCTCATTGTGTTACCTAAAGTTAAGCCAAATCCTGGCTCAAGTGGCTCAATGACAAATTGTGTTCTGTTTTTTCCAAGATCTTCTTGGGTAATTTCCGGTCTTTGCAGCATTAACATTTTATTCTCCTCTCAAATGCTTACTTTGAATAAAGCTCTACTATTAGTTGTTCTTCAATCTGCGAACTAGCGTCTCCCCTAGAAGGCTCCGCATTAATTTTTACAGATTTCTTTTTGTTATCCACATCTAGCCAGCTAGGTATCACGTTGTCCTGTCCAGTATCTATAGTATGTTGAATAATAATTAGATCTTTGCTGGCATCTTTTATTTCAATAATATCTCCTGGCTTAACTTTGTATGAAGGAACATCTACAAACTTACCATTAATTTTAAAATGTCTATGAGATACAAGTTGTCTTGCCTGAGGTCTCGTTGATGCAAAACCAGCTCTATAAATTACATTATCCAATCTTGATTCCAATAGAATCAAAAGGTTCTCGCCAGTAATACCGGGCATTCTTGTAGCCTCTTTGTAATAGTTTCTAAATTGTTTTTCCAAAACACCGTACATATAACGCACTTTTTGTTTTTCTTTAAGTTGGGTTCCGTAATCAGTTTCCCTTACTCTTTTTCTACCGTTTTCACCTGGTGGATATGGCCTGTCTTGGAGTGCTTTATCACCTTTTCTATTTTCAAAAACATTGAAACCTATTCTCCTTGAGACTCTAACTCTAGGTCCTGTGTATCTAGCCATTATCCTCTTCTTCTTTTCTTTGGTCTACATCCATTATGAGGAGTTGGAGTAATATCCTTTATAGTTCCGACATCCATTCCCATATTTTGCAATGTTCTAACAGCAGTTTCTCTACCTGCCCCTGTACCGCTGATAATTATGTCTAATTTTTGAACACCATATTCTGTAGCTCTTCTCACAGCTTCTTCAGCTGCAACCTGGGCCGCATAAGGTGTTGACTTTCTGGAACCTTTAAATCCTACGGAACCACCAGAAGTCCATACAATCGTTTCTCCAGATGGATTTGAAATATTAATAATGGTATTGTTAAAGCTTGCTTTTATGTGTGCAACTCCTGCAGGCACATTTTTCTTAACTTTCTTCTTAGTTTTTTGATCGGCCATTATTTCAACGCTTTCTTTTTACCAGCAATAGCAAATCTAGGGCCTTTACGAGTTCTGGCATTAGTATGTGTTCTTTGACCTCTTACAGGTAATCCTTTTCTATGTCTCAAACCTTGATATGTGCCTATTTCAGTTTTTCTTCTAATGTTTTGTGAAACATCTCGCCTTAGATCTCCTTCAACTCTAAAGTTAGCCTCAATATATTTTCTAATTTGAGCAACTTCATCATTTGTAAGGTTACTAACTCGAGTGCTTGGATCTATTTTTAAATCTGTACAAATATCTTTTGCTCTTTTTGCACCGACACCATGGATATATCTTAGTGATGCAATAACTCTTTTTTCTCTTGGAATATCTATACCTGAAATACGTGCCATTAAAACTTAACCTTGCCTCTGTTTGTGACGAGGATTTCTTTTATTAATAACATAAAGCTTACCTTTTCTTCTAACGATTTGATCGTTAGGGCCTCTCTTTTTAATACTTGATTTAACTTTCATTTATGTCTCCAAATTATCCTACCTCTTGTGGGATCATAAGGTGAAACTTCCATCTCAACTGTATCCCCAGGTAAAATTCTTATGTACCTCATTCTCATTTTTCCCGACACATGAGCCAATATTTCTGCACCACTTTCAAGTTGCACCTTAAAAGAGGCGTTTGGCAGAGTCTCCATAACTGTTCCTTGAACTTTAATTATGTTTTTTTCGTTTTCTACCAAAATTAGCCTTGATTATGTGACCGATTTACTAGATTAGTGCGATTTGAAACTATTACAAACACAAAATTAAAATAAGTTTTCAGTAAAAACACGCGTTCCTTCCTCTGTCAATCCTATTGTATGCTCCCAATGTGCGGATTTTTTTCCATCAATAGTCTTAACGGTCCATCCATCTTCATCAACTATATTTTCTTCAGAACCTAAATTAAACATTGGCTCAATACATATTGCCATGCCAGTCTTTAATTCGAATCCAGTATTTTTTTTCCCATAATGTGGAACCTGCGGTTCTTCATGCATCTCTGCTCCAATGCCATGGCCAACATAATTCTTAACATTTCCTAAATTTTTTTTTGTGGCAATTTTGTCTATTTTATGTCCAATTGTTCCTAATTTTTGACCATCTTTTACAAGCTTTACAGCTTCATTTAAAGCATGTTTTGTAGTATCAATCAAAAACTTATCTTCATCTGTAATCTCTCCTACTCCATAAGTGAAAGCAGCGTCAGCATGATATCCTTCAAAAGAAACGCCGACATCTATTGAAATTATATCTCCTTCTTCAATAACAGAATTGTTTGGAATACCATGGACTATCGCATCATTTGGTGACGCACAAATATATGCAGGATATGGCTCCATGCCTGGAGGGGTGTAGCCCAAAAAACTAGATAATACATTTGATTTCTCAACAATATTTTTTGCTATATTGTCAAGATCTTTAAATGTCATACCTGGCTTTGTTGAATTAAATATTTCATAATGGATATTTGAAACTACTTTTCCGGCTTTCATCATTTTATTAAAATCTTCAGGAGTTTTATAAGTAAGCATATGTGTATTTAAAACTCTTCCAAAATTAAGTTATAAATATTTTCAATTTCTCCTACAGCATTAATCCTTACAACAAGATTTTTTTGACCATAGTATTCAATTAAAGGCGCTGTATCTTTTTCATACACTTTAAGCCTTACGCTAATAGATTCTTCAGTGTCATCACTTCTTCCGCTTGTCTCTCCTCTGTGAAGTATTCTTTTGACAAGTTCTTCGTGATTAGCTTCAAAAACAAAAACTTTTGAAATTTCAAATTGGCTACTTATTTCGTCAAGACTTTCAGCCTGTGCAAGTGTCCTTGGAAATCCGTCAAGAATTGCACCATTAACACAATCATCAGCATTGAGTCTTTCAATAAGCATTTCAATTACAAGTGAATCTGGTACTAACTTACCTTCATCGAGCAAGGTTTTTGCTATGTTTCCTAATTCAGTTCCACTACTTACATGCTCTCGAAGCATATCTCCAGTTGATATATGTGCAAGAGACTTTTCTTTAGCTATTTTTAATGCTTGAGTTCCTTTTCCAGCTCCAGGAGGACCTAGAAAAATTACTAAATTGCTCAATCAATAAATCCTTCGTAGTTTCTCATGCTGAGTTGGCTTTCAATTTGTTTCATTGTTTCTAATGCAACACCTACTGTGATAAGAATTGATATACCGCTAAAACCAAGAGGAATATCCCAAATTACTGAGGCAATTGAAGGAAGTACAGCTACGGATGCTAGAAATACTGAACCTGGAAGTGTGATTCGATTAATTATATGTGATAAATAATTTGTTGTAGATATGCCAGGCCTAACACCAGGAATGAAACCTCCCTGTCTTCTGATCATATCTGACTGACGAACTGGGTCAAATTGAATGGTTGTATAGAAATAGGTAAAGAAAATAATCAATATACCAAGAAAAAATACATAAAACCATGTAGTCCCTTGAGAATTAGCCAAATTAATATCAATCCAGTTTCTAATAGCAGCTGTCACGTTATTGTCTTGTGGTAAAGATGTTGCAACCAAAGCAGGGAAAAATAAAATACTTGTAGCAAAAATAACTGGGATAACTCCAGCACTATTCACTTTGAGTGGGATATAAGTGCTTTGTCCTCCCATAACCTTTCTACCTCTTACTCTTTTTGCAAATTGAATAGGAATACGTCGCTGACCCTGTTCAACATAGATTATTCCTACAATCATAAGAAAAAACATAACCATCAGAAACACAAATTGACCAACCCTACCTTGTCCTGCAGTAACTTGATAAGAACTTCCAAATTGTGATGGTAGTTGGCTTACAATGCTTGCAAATATAATCAAGGACATTCCGTTTCCTACTCCTCTTTGAGAAATAAGCTCACCAATCCACATAATGAATGCGGTTCCAGCAGTCATTGTTAATACTATTAGACCTACTCTTGAAGGTGTGTAATTGGGAATTAATGATATACCACCTGTTAAGCTTCCTCTAGAGAATAGGTAAGTTAATGCCGTAGACTGCAAAAGTGCAAGAACTACTGTTATATATCTTGTCCATTGGGTAATAACCTTTCGTCCAGACTCACCTTCTTCTTGAAGTTTTTGTAGCCTTGGAATAACAACAGTTAATAGTTGCAAAATAATGCTAGCTGTTATGTAAGGCATAATTCCTAAAGCAAAAACTGAAAATGTCTCTAAAGCACCGCCTGAAAATAAATTCAACAATCCATATATTCCAGCTTGGGATCCAGAATCAGTAAGCCTTTGTACAGCATCTAAATCGACTCCAGGAACAGGAACGGCTGCACCCAATCTGTAGACAGCGAACATAAAAAGAGTGAAAAGAATTCTTTTTCTTAAGTCTGGAATTTTAAAAATGTATCTAAAAATAGATAATTGCATAGCTACTCTTTAATAATTTCTACAGAACCGCCGGCACTCTCAATTTTACCTTTAGCAACTTCGCTGATTGCGTGAACCTTTAAATCAATTTTCTTTGTAATTTCTCCATCGCCTAAAATTTTTACTAAACCTTTTTTTCTTGTTAATCCCATTTCCCTAAGGATATCAGGAGTAACCTCTCCCTCTAAACTCTTTTCTTCTAATTCGCTAACATTTACAACAACGTATGACATTTTAGCTGCATTACCAATGCCTCTAACTTTTGGAATACGTCTATAAAGAGGTATTTGGCCACCCTCAAAGTAAGCAGGTACTGTTTTTCTTGCGCCAGTACCCTTTGTACCACGACCTGCTGTTTTACCTCTTTTGCCTGATTCTCCTCTACCTTTTCTTAATTTCTGCTTAGTCGAACCAGGAGTTGGTTTTAAATGATGAAATCTTAATTTTTTCATTTATTTAATTTCCTCTATTTCAACTAGGTGCTCAATTTTATGAAGCATTCCTTCAATCATTGGATTAATTTCTCTTTCAGTTGATGAATTGATTTTTTTCAAACCTAAACTTCGAACAGTTTCTCTAGCCTTAGGCTTTTGTCCAATAAGGCTTCTTTTAAGAGTAATTTTAACTTTCATCAGCTACTTTCACTTTTTTTTCAGCTTTAGTTTTTTCATAGGCTTCTACTAAACCAGGCGGAGCAACTTCAGAAGGTTTTTTACCTCTAAGCCCAGCAACTAAATCTGGAGTTCTTTGACTAAGCAAACCATTGATAGTTGCTTTGGCAACATTTAGATGTGTAGGTGATCCAAGTGATTTTGCCAAAATGTCTTTAACTCCAGCAACTTCTAAAACTTGCCTAGCAGCACCTCCAGCAATAACACCTGTACCTGGAGCAGCAGGTTTTAAAAGCACTCTTGAAGAACCATGTTTACCGATAATTGAGTGAACAATTGTTGAACCAGCCATTGGGATGTCCTGTACATTCTTTTTTGCATTCTCGATAGCTTTTTGTATGGCTAGTGGAACTTCTGAGCCTTTTCCATAACCAATCCCGGCTCGCCCATTTCCATCTCCAACAGCAACAAGTGCGGTAAAAGCAAAATTACGACCACCTTTTACTACTTTTGCAACTCTGTTTATATGAATTACGCTTTCTTGAAGTTCTAATTCAGCCATTAAAATTCTATCCCTTTTTCTCTAATTCCGTCTGCTAAAGACTTGACTCTTCCATGATAAATATATCCGCCTCTATCAAATACAGCTTTTGAAATTTTAAGTTCACTCAATTTTTTTCCCATTAATTCTCCGACTTCCTTAGAAGCTTCAGTTGAAAGTGTCTTTGTTTTTACTTCTTTAGAAAGCGTACTTGCAGAGGCAATAGTAACTTGGTTTAAGTCATCAATAGCCTGAACATAAATATTGTTATTGCTTTTAAATACAGCAAGGCGCGGAACCGTAGCAGTGCCATTTATTTTTTTTCTTATTCTGATTTTTCTGTGTTGTCTTTTATCTTTGACTTTCATAAATATTTATGCTCCTGCCGTTACTGCAGCTTTACCAGCTTTTCTTCTAACATATTCATCTTGATATCTAATGCCTTTTCCTTTGTAAGGCTCAGGTGGCTTTATAGCTCTAATATTTGCCGCAACCTGGCCCACTAGTGCTTTATCAATACCAGATACAATTATTGTATTTTGATCTGGAACTTCAAAACTAATATCTTCAACCTTCTTGAAAAGTACTGGATGTGAAAATCCGCACAAAATTTCTATGTCGTTGCCCTTGAGAGTAGCTCTATGGCCAACACCCTGCAGTAATAGAGTTTTTTTATAACCCTCTAAAACACCTTCTATATTATTTGCAACTAAAGACCTATAAAGACCGTGTAGGCTTCGAACTTCGGCGACTTCAGATGTTCTGGAAAAAGTTAACTCGTTATCATTTACTTCAAACGTGATACGATCATCGACAATTTCAGTAGATAGCTCTCCCTTTGGACCTTTTACAGATATCGAATTGCTGTTTGTACTCAACTCAACTTTTTCAGGAATCAAAATTGGCTTATTACCTATTCTGCTCATGACCATACCTCACAGATAAGTTCTCCACCAAGTTTTCTTTTTCTAGCTTCAGAATCTGGCAACAAACCTCTTGAAGTTGAAACAACAACCGTTCCTAAACCTCCATTATTTCTAGGAAGCGAGTCAGAACCAACATATAACCTTCTTCCAGGCTTACTGAGTCTATTCAAGCCTGCAAGAACAGGTGATCCGTTATCTGAATATTTTAAATCAATTTCAATTTGTTTTTTTGATCCATCACCAGAAACTTTGACATCAGAAACATATCCTTCTTCTTTGAGAAGTTTTGAAAGTTCTAATTTAAATTTGGAATGTGGAACTGACACTGATGGTTTGTTAACCATAGAGGCATTTCTAATTCTTGTTAAAAAGTCGGAGATTGGATCAGAATTCATTTTACCAAGAAGCTTTCTTAATTCCAGGAAGCTCTCCTTTTAATGCTAGGTCTCTAAATGTATTTCTTGACATACCAAATTTTCTGAGTGTTCCTCTAGGTCTACCAGTAACCTCACACCTGTTTCTGTGTCTTGTAGCAGATGCATCACGCGGCATTTTTGCAATCTTTTTTTGAGCTTCACGCTTTTCATCATAAGAAGTATTCGGGTCTTTAATAATCTTGAGCAATTCTTGACGTCTTTCTGAATAAACGGATATAGCTCTTTTTCTTTGATTATTTTTTGCTATTTTACTTGTCTTTGCCATAATTAATTCTCCCTAAATGGAAATCCTAGCGATTGTAATAATACATAACCCTCGTTGTTATCGTTAGCAGAAGTACAAATAGTAATATTCATTCCTCTAATATCTCTGACTTTGTCATACTCAACTTCTGGGAATACCAACTGTTCATTTAAACCAAGTGTGTAATTGCCATTGCCATCAAATGATTTTTTGTTGAACCCTCTAAAGTCTCTTATTCTTGGCACAACAACTTGTACAAAACGATCATAAAATTCCCACATTCTGTCCCCTCTTAAGGTTACAGAAGTACCGATAGGCATACCTTCTCTAATTTTGAATCCAGCGATTGATTTTTTTGCCCTTCTTATAACAGGTTTTTGTCCTGAAATTGCAGTCAACTCATCAACCATTGATTCTAAAGCTCTACCATCGGTTGCGGCTTTTCCATCTCCGATATTGATAATAATTTTTTCCAGATTTGGAATTTCATTTACATTTTTTAAATTTAAATCAGACATAATTTTTGTCTTTAATTCATTGTTAAATTGCTCTTTTAATCTAGGAATCATACTTCATCACCTGT
>Ga0208763_1000175_pt1 | contig 14022 bp, 20 predicted proteins | sample ETNtaG_20_FD_185756 | JGI IMG/M metagenome (GOLD analysis project Ga0208763, IMG submission 185756) | Marine microbial and viral communities from oxygen minimum zone, Eastern Pacific Ocean - ETNP201306PF45B (SPAdes) (version 2) | ecosystem: Environmental > Aquatic > Marine > Oceanic ... | reverse complement strand
CCATTGCAACAACGGCCCTTCCTGCTTCTTTGCCAACCAACCTAACTGTCAAGTCAGTTGCTACTACAACAATCGGAAATGTGAATGCCGCCGCCGCTAATGGAAACGATCCAAATAATGGAAGGTCCGCTCCGGGGAATAAATCAAATCTGATTGTGACTAGATAATTTGATAAGGCAATGACTGCCGTATGTAGAATTACTAGATTTCTAACAAGTGTCTTGTCAACACCTGCCATTATCGATTTAAACATTAAGTCCTCCTAGGGTTTTATTAATGTATCTTATTTTAACAATTTTTTATAGGAAGTGTCAATACAAGTTTTACGTTATTTGTCCCATTCTTCCCATGGGAAAACAATCCATGCGGGTGCTTCTTCTTTGTTTATTTCGTATCCTTGGTAATCAACTTTTGCTTTTGAAGGTTTGTTGTGGATAAGTGCGGCAAATTTTATTCTTCCGTCACCTTTGCCAAAATTTTCTTCAATGTATTTGAATGTTGCTCCTGAATCATTGATGTCGTCAATGATTAAAATCTTCTTTTGAAATGCATATGCTTTTTCTAATGTAGATAGATTTGGTTTGGTTGCATGATCTCTTAACCTAATATCAAGTACTTCGTGTGCAGTTTTCAATCTGTGAGAAAGATAAACACCAGGTATACACCCACCTCTGTTGATTCCTAGTATTATATTAGGCATCCATGCATCATGAACCATTTGATCTTCAATCTGGATCAATGCATTACGCATTTGTATTGTCGTAAAATATGTTTTCTTTGTTTTAACTTCCATAATAATAATTTAAAATACCTAATGAGTAAATCGCAAGTGATACTGCATTCAGCACAATCAAAGATCTGTCATGCCAAAGCATACCTACTATCAACCAACCTACGAATCCTATATTTGCAATCCACAAATTAATAGGAAACATATTAGCCGATGTAAACAACATGGCAAAAATAAGTGTAATACTACTTGCCCATTTGATATACCAGGATAGATCGTACCGAGGTGTCACTTTTTTATAAACCCTAGATGAATTGAGTGCTTTAATTTTATCGTCCAACTTTTCTTTTATAGGTTCTATTTTATTATTTTGTATATCGCTCATAAACTTTATTAATAACATTGTTAGTGGTTACAAAACTTGCACATTTAGGCATATCTTTTAAACGTCTAGCACCAATATACGTACAAGCACTTCTTACTCCCCCTAAAATATCTTCTACAGTATGTTTGACAGGACCTCTGTCAGGTAATTCAATTAATCTTCCTTCATTTCCTCGGTATCCGTCTTTTCTTTTGCCGTGAACTTCTCTTGCTCTGTCAGAACTCATTCCGTAAAATTCTCTTGTTCCTGTGTCTGGATTGATTTCTTCTTCTGATTCATCATGTCCTGCTAACATACCACCAACCATAACCATATGTGCACCGCCACCTAATGCTTTTGCTATATCTCCTGGGTGTACACAACCTCCGTCTGCCATTATGTGTCCATCAACGCCATTGGCCGCATCTGCACATTCTAATATTGCTGAAAATTGCGGAACACCAACTCCGGTCATTGTTCTTGTAGTACATACTGATCCAGGACCAATACCAATTTTAACAACATCAGCACCATTTATAATAAGTTCTTCTGTCATTTCTGGTGTTACTACGTTACCTGCTACAATTACTTTTGTAGGATATTCTTCTCGTATTTGATTTATAAATCCAACCATGTTTTGATGATAAGCATTTGCAACATCAACAGTGATCATTTTTACATCTGGAAACATTTCTAAAACCTGTTGCATATTTCGATAATCTTCCGCATCATCATCAAATACTTTATTAGTACCAGTACAAACAGATACACTCTGTAATCTAACACCACTGCCAACTGCCGCTTTCCATTGTTCTGGAGTAGTAGTTTTTGTTATTACAGTCATCATTTGATATTCTTGTAATACTTTTGCCATGCTAAATGTACCAACACCATCCATGTTACTTGCAAAAATTGGAGTAAAGTTCATTACTTTTTTTGAATTTCTAAAAGTAAATTTACGAGTCATGTCAACATCTTTACGAGATGTGAGTGTAGAACGTTTTGGTTGTAACAAAACATCTTCGAAATTTAGTTTTGCATCGTAGTTAATTCTCATTTTCTTCTTTCTCTCTTGTTTCACACATTTTTTTTATTGCTTGATAATGTTGCCAAGCATCTTTTAATGCTGGATATTTTTCTCTTAAATCTTCTTCAGAGAATAAATCTAATTGTCCATCAAAAGAATAAGAAATATCAATATCTGGATCTAAACTGTCGATAGTGCCATGCCCAAAAGAACCTGTCATTTGTACTCCATCCGAGGAAGGAATCCAACTGTCTAATTCAACAGCATCAGATTGCATACTTGCTTGTTCTTGTTTTGTTTGTTTTTTGCTTTTACTCATGGCCCTTCATGCTCATACAGATTTTATAAAACTCATCTCTGGTTGCCGGGTCTTCTTTGAAATGTCCAAGCATGATTGCTGTGGTCATATCAGACTCGTGTTCTCTTACGCCTCTGTGTGTCATGCAATGATGTTCTGCTTTTACAACCACTGCTATGTTTTCAGTTTTAGCATAAGTTTTTAATTCTTCTGCAATTTGTGTTGTCATCTCTTCTTGTATCTGAGGTCTCTCTACAATATGATGCACGATTCTATTAAATTTGCTCAATCCAATCACTTCTCCGTTTGGAATAATACCTACCCAGGCCTTACCTACAATGTTCTGTAAATGATGGGCACACGTTGACCTAATCGATATCGGACCAGATGTGTACATACTCTTGTAACCCATATTAGGAAAACTTGTTACTCTCGGTGCTGGTTTATATCTACCACCAAATGTTTCTTGTACGTACATTTTAGCGACACGTTTCGCAGTTTCTTGTGTGTTGTGATCGTTCTCTGTGTCAATTACAAGACTTTCTAACACACCTTGTATTTTTTCTTGCACTTCTGCTTGTAGTTTTTGTATTTCACCATCATTGATGTACTCAGAAATGTTGTCGTTCGAATGAAACCTTTTTCCTGCTTTTTTAATTCTCTCTTTTATTTGTTTGCTAATGGGATCATTTGAGTTATCCCATGTGTCTTGTAACTCGTTTATAATATCACTCATTAATTTATTTTCTTTTTGTTAATTGTATTATGCCATTTTACAGCAGTTGCCACTATGTTGTCAATAGAACTATTAATTGGATCCCAACCTAAATCCTTTTTCGTTCTTGAAATATCGGCAACAAGCATATCAGGATCGCCTGGCCTTCTAGGATTAATTGTTATTTCCATATTGCCTGCATACTTTTGCACCGAATCTAACATTTCTTTATTAGAAGTTGGTATGCCAGAACCCAAATTGTATGATCCACACTTAATTTCATTACCAACTAAATTTAATGCTTTCAAATGAGCATCTGCCAAATCCATGACATGAACATAATCTCTCACACACGTTCCGTCTTTAGTATTATAATCATCACCAAATAATTTAAAACCTTTTCCACTCATTGCGGCCTTAATTGCCAATGGAATGATATGTGTTTCTTCTGCTCTTAATTCTCCCACTTCTGCATCTGGATCTGCTCCTGCGGCATTAAAATATCTTAAACTAATACTGTTAAAGTCATATGCTTTGTTATAATCTTGTAAAATTGATTCAATCATTAATTTTGATTTGCCATATGGATTAATTGGCATTAATGTTTTATCAGAATCTCTACACACACCATCTTCAGGAATTCCATATGTTGCGGCACTTGAACTAAAAATAAATTTTTTGATGCCAGATGCATTTAAAAAATCAATAAGTTGTAATGTCATAACAACATTATTTTTATAATATTTCGTAGGATTAACTACTGATTCTCCAACGGCTGTGTATGCCGCTAAATGCATACAACAATCGATATTATATCTTTTTACAATATCATCTAGTCTATGCATTTCTTGTGGCAGATTCAAATTAAACGCAAGGCCAAAACTTGTTGCCCATGGTTTCTCTTCTATGTTGTGATCTACGACAATCGGAGTGTGTCCGTTCTTAGATAATACTTTGCAGACGTGTGATCCGATGTATCCTGCACCACCAACTACTAACACACATTTGTTGTTGATATTAGTACTTTGATTCGGAAACTGGTGTTCTGTAGTGTCTTCCATCTCTTCTCCATTGTTCGCCCGTGCCTGTCATAATGTCTATCATTCTGTCTATTGTACCGTTAGTCCAATCAGAAATTCGACCTATACTAGGGGATGGTTTGGTTAATAATCCTTTTAATTTTTCCATTGCATCTCTGCCTGACCATGGAACATACATTCTTGTTTCATCGTTTGCCAGTGTCTCAGGAAAAGATCTATATGCTGGAAATAATACGTTGCAACCTAATGAGTCTGCTTCAGAAATTGTGTTTGATACCCAATCTTGTAATGCACAATTAAACAACACTCTTGAATCTGCAAGTATTTCATAATATTCGTTCTTTTTTAAATTTTCGTTTATTGTAAGTTTGCCTTCTTGTTGCATATGTCTTGCTCTATCAACATATACTTTATTATTACTTCTTAATGGACCACCACAACAGATTGCAAATTCTACATCTGGTAGTTTTGTATTTGCTTTCCAGTGATCGATCATGTCCATAAAAAAGCCTGGTTGTTTCTCTTGATCCCATCTTGCTCCAAAAATAACTCTCATTTTTCTATCATTGAATTCTTTTCTGTCAGGAACTCTGCTTTGCACTTCTTCCTTGCCAAAACTCAAACCTGATATGTTGTATATAGGTGCTTTCCAGTTTGCGATACGCATATGTGCAACCATTTCTTCGTTAGTTGCAAGTATATTCACATTAGGAATTTCATTACACATCTCTTCATATAAACTCATCCATTTGCTCATACCCCAAACGTGTACAAAGTCATCTGGATCAATAGCCTGTGCTAGACATCTTAAAAATATTCTTGGTCTATATTTTTCTGGTGATTGTTGTATAATATATGGTAGTGATTCCATACCAGGCTGAAACATATCCTCAAAAAATATTACATCTTCCGAAGTTACTTCTCCTGCTTTCATCATTTGTACAAGATTCATCATTTGACTCATACCAAAAAAACTTCTTCCGTGTGCGTCTAGTACCTGACCTGTTACTATTGCTTTTGAATCATCAATAGTAGTGCCAGGTACTACAACATAATCTATTCCTCGTTTTTTGTATGCTCTTTCTGTCCAGTCTTGTAGTTGTAGAGTATATCTACCTTCGTATGGTTCTAATCCCATATAGAATATTTTCATTAAGCAACCTCTTTCAAATATTCTATCATAGTATCAACATCACTTACTTTAAATGGATCGTCGTCATCACTCATGTCGTTTTTACCTTCTTCAACAAACATTTTAACAACTTTGCCATTTTCAACAAGTGCAGAGTATCTCCAAGATCTTTTTCCAAAACCTTGTGCTGGTTTGTCAACTAACATACCCATCTGTTCAGTAAACTTACCTTCTCCGTCTCCAACTGGTTTTACTTTTTCAATTTTTTCATCTCTAAACCAAGCATTCATTACAAATGCGTCATTTACTGAAATACAGTAAACATCATCAACTCCCAAAGATTTAAGTTCGTCGTATTTCTCTTCATATCCTGGTAGTTGTTGACTTGAACAAGTAGGAGTAAATGCACCAGGTAATGAGAATAAAACTACTCTCTTATCTTTGAACAATTCATCAGTAGTACAGTTTTTCCACTCTCCACCAATAAATGTACAGCCACCTAATGCTTTATCGTCACCTGTTCTGGTTCTGAATGTTACAGTTGGAATGCCAAGACCTTCTGCTAGTTCATTTCCTCCAGCAGATAGAGTTTGATGTTTCTCAATTTCTGGTCTATCTAATCCTGCCATTTATTTTGCCTCCTTTATTAGTTTAACATCACCTTTATCGGTGTGTTTAATTCTATGACTGTTTTGTAATGCTAGATGTAAAAAAGTTTCATACTTGTCTTCTTTCACCATTAGTGTTACACAATCATCGTCTTCATCGTCATATCCTTGATATGCCCAAATGAAATCTTTTCCATACTTCATACCCAAATTGCCTGCTGTCGTACAAATGTTCGCAACGGCATCAACTGTTGTGTATGATGCATTAAGTCCGCCTCCGCCGATTGGCAAATAACCCATTCTTGTTGTTAATCTGTTTTCTTTAAATTTAATTTCTTTCATATACTGCGTGTGAACCGTTTTCTCCATCTTCAGAAACATCTATTTCTATTTTTCTGCCTGGATATTTTTTTGTTATTGCTACATATAAATCATCTGATATCATTTCGCAAGATTTATAATCTAGTTGTAATGTTCCTTCATTATACATTTTTTCAAGCCATCTTTTAAATTGAATAAATTCAATATCTCTGTCATCATGAAATACTTCTATTGCTACTTTAAAATGGAATATATGTCTATGAGGATATCCTAAAAAACTAACGTCATATTCATCTCCGGTTGCTAGTTTAGGATCGTCAAGTGCCGCAGGATATTTGTGGATGCCTTCTTTTCTAAAAGTAACCCAGATCATTTTACTTGCCTTATTGGCTTGATCTATTAATGCTTGATCTCTTAACTGCTCTGTGCTGATACCACCGTCGGCCATATTTCTTTCTCCTCTATTGGTTTGTCTTGTTTGTATTCATCCCATGTTGTATAACCTGCTTGTTTTTTAAAATCTTCCATGTTCATAGTCCATACACCTTTATTGCTTGTATTGAAATCAACATCGTCAATTTTAAAACAAAGTTTATTGTCTTCTTCTGAATTTTCAAATATAACTGAACAAAATGGAATGAATTTTTCATGTTGCCATACTGCACTATATCTTTTTTTAACTTCGTTGTGTATAGCATATTGATAATCTATTGTTACAAAATATCCATCATTTAATAATCTATTAACTTGCATTGGTTGATTTGCGAGATTGTTAACATAACATCTGTTGGCTCCAAAATAAACTGCTTCTGCATCTACCTTAACACATAATTCTTTTATTTGATCATATGTTAAATCATTTCTAGCCAAAAATAATGTTTGTAAGCCATATGCTGGTGTGTGTTCTACTTCCTTACCAGAGAACACTTTTACATTTTCACTTACGCCTATAGTATAATCTCGAATCATAATACAATTATAAGATATCTTTTTTATTTGTCAATGTTTTTAACTTGTTTTGTATTTTTACCATCTCGTCTTTTATTGCCAATTTAGTTTTTTTAAGACGCATTAAAATACTTTTGCTTTCCGAACTTCTATCTGTTTTTCTATCTTCGGTAAGTTCTGCTACCTTCTTATTTAGATATTTGTGATGATCTTCTAACTTTTTTAACTTTTTGCTTTTACCAGCCATACGCCTCCTATTCAAATAATGAACTAAAGTTATTTTTACCTTTTCCTCCCCCAGTTGCTCTTTGCCATCTAGTACCTCTTATATCTGCTAGGAAACTAGAAGCATTGTTAATCACTTCCATAGGTTTTTCAGAAGTGAACACTTCGTCTACTAATGTATTAAAATATAGTATATTTCTTGGAACAAATTCACTCATTTCATCTGTTGTATCAGATGCTGATACTTTTCTCCAATGTTTAACTTGTGGTTGATATTTCAAACGTTCAATATCATTTAAATCGTTAGCAGTCTGAACTGCTCTAATTTGATTATAAACATTATGAGCCATCATTAGTACATAACTGAAACTATCCCAACTAGTCTTGCCTTCTTTGTTGTTTTTATTTAGGTCGCCTTCACCATACCAACAAACATCTCCCATTTTTAATCTATCACCGATTGCACTAGAAAATGGAAAGTTAATGTTAGAGCCTTTTAATTTTTTATCATCTGGTGCTTTGTCCATAATGAACGAAAATCTTTTTGGTGTGAATACGTTTTGTGTATAAACCAAACCATTTGCAGTTGATAAAAATGCTGATGCACTATCAAAACTAATTGTAAAGTTTTCATTTATATGTTTTCTAACATTTCTTTGAACTTGCGTTAGATAACAGGCCCAATCTAATTGTGATGTACCTAGTACGTGCAACCAATCTTTACCGTCAAGTTTCTTTTCATCTCTCATGATTATAAGTCTTTTTAGTAATACTTCCATATCACACATATTGATACCACCTACTGCCCAACCTTCAAACTCAAAGTCTTTGACTTGGTCATACCATATCTGTGCAGTTTCCCAATCGTCACCTTGCAGTACGTTTAAAAATTTTGTTTGTCCTAATCTGTTCTTTTGAAAAAAGTTATTATTGTATATTGTTCCATCTAAACAATCTTGAAAAGATGTTAATCCTGTCTTTGGTGAATTCAAATCATCTGCCGCCCAACTTGGAACGTCTAGTGTCATTGACCAATCTGATGTAAGTTCTAGCCAATTTAGTATGTTTGATCTTACTGCGTTTGCTTTGTTACCTTCAAAGTCTTTCCAATCAAACTTAATTACACCTTTGCCTAATTGATATCCTCCAGAATCTCCTACTATTGTGCTGAACTTTCTATCTCTGTTCACACACATAGAATCTCTGTCTGCAACTTTGTCCATATCTAAACAGGCGTGTCCTGCCGAATATAGTGCAGTTGGGTAAGTGAACATACCCTCATCTGGATTTATAAAATTTAATCCTTCTACTCCAGCACTACTGAATCCTTGAGGAATTCTTTCTGTTGGAATATGAGCACCTTTAGTAACTCTTTGTTTTGAAATAAATGTATTGTAGAAATTAGAAATTGCAGGCAAGAACACTGCAAAATCTCTGCTTAATTTTCCTAAATGTTCTTGCCTATTATTCTCTGTCATTACTGCGCCTGAGCCGGGATTATATATTGATACTTGCCTAAACCTGAATCAACAGTTATCATCATTGCACCCTCGTTTGAGAAATGTAACATAACTTTTGCTGAATCCGACAGTTTCAGTATTTGTAAAACCTGTGCAACCGGCCAACTCCAGCCTTTATTTAGACTTCCAGTAACTCCGTTAGCAAATACAAACTCACCACCATGTGATGCTTGATCACCAAAAGTGAAAATCAAGTTTCCATCTTCTGTTCTCACAACGAATGAATTGTGTTCTGTGTTTGCTACTGATTGAAAGTTAAATCTTTGTACACTAGCCACTGTTGGCTCAATCTCAACGTCCCACTTAACTCCCTTGAACTTAACAGTCTTAAGTTTTTCGTTGATGATCTCAGCATTCATAAATCTGTAATCGTTCTTGAAGTCACCCTTTTCGTTCTCAAAATGGATGCCTGTTGGAACTGTTGCACCGTTTCTCTCACCGGACAACACAGTTATTTTTGCCTTGTCTTTGTATTCTGGACACTTCAAGTGAATATCTAATTTACCCAACTGAGGCATTCCAAACGTACCTGACATTTCCGTTTGTGGCTTATTAAAGTTTCCTTGCAAGATTACTGATCTGTCTTCTGCCATAGAATCAATTGCTGTTTCTGATTCTGAGCCTGTGATTTTAACAAGATCTAAAAATCCTAGACCATGCGTATGTTTGACTATGTCTTGTAAGATATCTTTCATAATGTTTCTATTGTATACTCCTTTTTAAAATTAATCAACATAAAAATTCATCTTTACCATTAAAATTCAAATAATGAATTAAATGTACTAGATTGAGTTGTGGATTTTATATCCCAATTCAATACTCCAATTAGGTTATCTAATTTACCATCAAGCACAGATTCTTCCATAGCATCATTATCAAATGGAAGTTCCTGGAACCATTGTGGTATTCTCAACTCATCAACTGGATATGCAACTGATGTATAACCAAGTGGATTGTTTTTTAATTTACAAACAATTACCTTTGCACCATCTAGTATAGGTAAACTAAACTTATCACCATATATTTCTCTGCACTTGTTCCAGTTCATACTTGCTCTAACGTGTCCTGGCATATTTGCTCTGCCTTGTTTTTCTTCAGCCGCTGTATATTTGGTCATATTGTTTGCTCTTTTTGGAGAACCTATTTCCCACCCAGGCATCTGTTTAAATTTTTGTCTAAATTCTGTAATTGATTCTAATACTTCTTCTTCTGTGTTACCAGTTAGAACCATGTATAATATATCACTCAAAAAGTCTTGCACAAATACCGGAGTATCTGATCTTTTCAAATCAAGACCCATTGCTTTCACTTTACCTTCTTTGCCTGCAACATCTACACGTTCGCCTTCTATGTCATAATAGAGAACTGCATATCTTTTCTTTGTAATAAAAAGACCTTTTGATGCTACAATTTCTCTACCACCTTTTATAACTTCTCCTCTAGATTTAGGACAATGAAATGCTTTCTGCATAAAACCTGGAAACGTTACATTTGTTTCTTCTGCAATTTTATCATACAGAGCAATAACAGATTCTTTGTTCCATTCGATATTACCTGCATCAATATCTTTTTTGAGTGTCTTATATGCTGAAAAATAAACAGAGTCAGTGTCACCATACACAATACTTTCACCTGTGTGGTCATACTTGCCTGCTACAATTTCATTAATCTTTGCTCCCATATGTCTTGTAATGCATCTGCCTGTTAGTGTTACAGATTGTCCAATTCTCATATCAAAGAATCTACAACCAGGATTAAGTATTGCACCATATAAACTATTTAGATTAATCTTCTTGACTAGTTGTCTTTTATCCCAATATGCTCTTTCAATTTCGTTGTCTCCACAGGCCGCTTTTTTACGTTGCATCTCTTGTCTTTCAGCATACCAACGTTTCAGTAATCCTGGAATGATACCCTCGAACTCATATGTGAATATTGTACCATTTGCAGATAGCATCCATTGATTGTTTCCATCAAAAACAATTTCATATAGTTGAGCCGCAGACATTTTCACTGACGTACCGTCTGCCCAATCGACTACAATTTCAGTTGCTCTGTCTTGTTTCATGACTGCTTGATATTCCCAACAACCAAATTGACCATCCCAAGCACTTGCAAATGATTTCTTTTGTGCTTTTGCTCTGTTTATTTCTGCAGATGTTATTACTGGTCTTATTTGTCCTACAATAGTTTCAGGACCCATGTTCAATGCTCTAATCACAGATGGATACAGTGAGTTAATATCAACAGATCCTATCCAATCTTGTATTCCTTTTTTTGGAGTCGCCACATAAGCACCAGCGGCCGAAACTGGTTCAGCATCTTTGTCTCTGAATTTTCTACCTGGCACTTGCATACCTCTTCTGTGTGCTTCATTAACAATCGCTTGTTCCGTCACTGCAACTGCACCCATTGTTGTTTGTAGCAACACAGTATTTTGATGTGCGATTTCGTTTGCAAGTTCTATAAATTTTAGTTTCTTTTCTAGTTTTGCTAATAGATTAACGTCTTGCCTGTTGTATTCTATAAACAGACCAAAGTCTTCGTTGTATAGTTTGTCTAATGATCCTTCATACACAGTTTTCTTTTCGCCTAATTCATGTTCTCCTATTGCATCTAACCTGAAACTGTGTCGTTCTTCATATGTGTACTTTCTATATAATTCTAGTAGATCTAAATGCACTCTTCCTATCAAATCATAACTTAATTGTTCTCTGCCGTATTTTTCAAACATTCTTTTCTTTGGCTTTTCACCCCAGAAACACAATCTTCTTGTGTCATCTGAACTTAATACTTTTTGTATTCTTCCAACAGTATAAGGAATATCATATCCTTCTGAATTCCAACCAGATATAATGTCTGCATCTTCGATCAAAGTTAAGAATGCATCAAGCATCTCTTTCTCATTATCAAACAACATTGTATTATCAAATCTTTCTGTCTGTAGATTTGCTGTCGCCATATTCATATGTTTTGGAATCTTTGCAAAGGTAACAAGTTGATCAGTCCAACTCATATAACAACTTATCGCAGTTATAGGCATGAATGGATCATCAGTAGTCGAATAACCTCTTTCAGGATCAAAATCAACTTCAATATCAAAAAATACTACATTGAGTTTTGGGGTTTCTTTTCCAAGATAGTTTTCTTCTAAACATCTGAAAACAGGATTGATATCATTCTCGTATAATTTTTTATTTGATCTTATCCTTTGTTCTTTTATGAAATCTTTTGAAGTGCTACATTGTATTTTTTGTAAAACTTCGCCAGTCATACTTCTGTGTTTGCCACGTGCATCTGGATAATAAAATACATACCTAGCGTCATAATCTACAAATACTCTTTCACCTTTAGAGTTTCGTTCGACGACATATACTTTGTCCTCGTCTTTTTTGTACATCGCATCTATGTAACTCATAATATGAAAACTCTATATAATCCTATTGTGTTCATTGCTGTAAACCATGCTGTCAGTGTGCTTAACCATATCTGTCTACGTCTAATACCTGCAACAAGCATTGTACTTGACCCGATCCAGTATATTGGAAACACTATACTCATTATAGGATTTGGAGATGTAAAAGTCAAGATACAACTTCCACATATTGTAAATGCAACTGATACTAATTCAAACCAAAATGCTGTTTTATCTGATTTATAACTGTTAATCCAAAATTCTTTTATTAACTGATACACTACACCTTACCAACTGCTACAAGAATTGAATCTAACAAGTCTGCATCATCTTGAATGCTTCTGTAATTGTCCTTGTGGGCAATCGATATTGCTTTGTTAATCATTGCTGGTTTGATTTCCATTTCTTCAGCAATCGCTTTTACCGTATCTTTTAAGCCTCCACGTAGGTCGTCAATCTCGCCTAGTACTTGGCCTCCTTCTTTTATAATTTGCATAAGTTTTTGTTTTTCTTCTGGATTGAAATTTCTTACTGCCATAATATTCTCCTTGATTAAATGTAGATTATACTACACAATCTGAAAATAATCAATTGAAATATTAAATTACCAATTATTTTAAAATAATTGCTTTGATTGACTTCTCGCCCATGTATATCTCTGTTTCGGCTTCGCCTTTCCAACATTGATATTTTACACTGGCACTATATTGTCTCTCTGCTTGTCTTTTGCCTCGTAGGCACTTTGCCATGTTTTCTTGAATACGGTGTTCTTTGATCTCACCATTCACAAACATTAATAAGGCAACCACTGATTCTATCATTAGTGATCTCCGTTCCCGTTCTTGTACACAATCTCTCTGTCAGCATCTTTCAAGTCTTCAATATGTTGTTGTGCTTTTTCCATCTGATCTTTCAAGAACTCTATATTGATTTTATTATTAGCCATATCGTCAAGATGCTTCTGCATTCTGTCTACTGTTTTGTAGAGATCCTCGATTAACATGAATTGCTCTATGTCCTGTGAACTTTGACCTAACTCACCTCTAGGATATTTGATTCTAAATTCTGTATTTTTCTTTACCTCTGAGTGCAATCTCTCATCTTCGGCAGTCATATCTTTTTCTAATAGTACTGATTGTGTTTCTAGTTTGTTCAATCTTTCAACCACACCAAAGTATGCCCATACTCCTACTGCCACTGCTCCTATAATAGATAGGAGATTTCGCATTGGCATGGATATTGATGTCGAATCACTGATTTTCATAATGTACGTATTTATTTGTTATTGATAGAGTCTATTCGCGTCAAAATAACTTTTATGTCTTCTAGTGTATTTTGTCGCCATTTTCCGTGATTACCCTTCATCATCTGGTTGGGTCGTTTGAACGCAAAATCGTGTATCTTGCTTAAACCTCTAGCACCTGCTGATATTGGACTGTTTTTTTGCTTGTCGCTTGAAACGTGTCCGATGTGTTTTAATTGAGTAACGTCATTTAGATATTTTTGATGAGAAAATGGAGAAGCAGTAGTGTATCTCGTAGGATCGTCGCCTAGTCCTTCGTTCACTTTTTTGATAGATTTATCTTGCTCCATAAAACTATTTATTTTTAAACAGAGTGTTAATTAGATTCGTGTGGAAGAATGTCTGGTCTTTCTAGGTTAACTGCCATAGGACCTTT
>Ga0208763_1000174_pt1 | contig 14083 bp, 17 predicted proteins | sample ETNtaG_20_FD_185756 | JGI IMG/M metagenome (GOLD analysis project Ga0208763, IMG submission 185756) | Marine microbial and viral communities from oxygen minimum zone, Eastern Pacific Ocean - ETNP201306PF45B (SPAdes) (version 2) | ecosystem: Environmental > Aquatic > Marine > Oceanic ... | reverse complement strand
CCCACTGCTAAAAAAGCTCATACAGGGTTTATATGTAGTCAAGTCGTAAACGTCCGATGGGTCACAGAGCTAATATATTGAATTACATAATACTTGTCTATAGCTTCGAATTTTTCTAGATTTATTAGTAGGAAAACTACAATGTTTTAAATAATTTTAAATAACAGTATAACAAAATATCATATTATAGGTGTTTTAACCATTCATCTTATAAACTTCAATCATAATACAAATGATTCGTTGAACAATCCATTTTGTCGAAGGCCTCAGTGCTTGAGCATAACTCAATGCATCTTCATATTCCACATCATCTATTAGACTGCGGTAATCACGAATATTTCTCAAGTATCGAGGTGTCTCGAACAGTAGTGTATTGTTTGATGGGTAGAAAAACTTCATATCCTCTGTTGTTACATGTTTGAGAACAAAACCAAATGCAATATTTATTTTAATGCTTTGATTATATTGACCAAGTACATGTTCCACTTTTTGCGAGATTTCTGAATCTAGTATTGTAAATAATGGGAAGTGGTATGTGTCTTTAAACCGTCCAACCTTTACTCTCTCCCGAATAACACTCCAATTATTTTGATAAATTTCCTCATAACCATCTGGAATGTTTGGATCCATTCGATAAAATCCACCAATATAAATATTTAGTCAATTTATGGCTTTTTATAGACGTTTGTTATTTTAATTTTTGGTTTCTGTTCCTTCATTCGAGAAAATCCAAGAATAAAATTTTATATCATATTAGGACTTTTTGTAAAAATTTATACTTTTATTTTCGTTTTCTACACCTAATAACCTCAAAGAAATATTTGAATGGTTTGTCTATAAAAGAATCCGACTCAACTTGTTCATTACTTCTCAACAATTAATTTGGCGTATGCCACAGACTATTTCGCTCTCCACACCACTCTACTGCTAATGGATTGTCCTTGTACAACATGCTACCAGATTTTAAAAGGAACGGCGTCTTTAACTGCTCATAACAGACGATTTCACCCCAATGCTGATGAAGAACAGCTCAAATGTTCTATCTGTGATAAGCCTTTTGCTCGACCACATGATCTGAAAAGACATACCTCCAAACATCATTCTTTTCCATGTGAATCAGAAGAAAATAAAAGTTCTCAAGAAGCAGAAGAAAATACAGTTTCTCAAGAAGAACATCAAATTTCTCAACCATGTTTGAATATTGAATTAAACAACGAAGACGAAAATTATAAAGAAATGGAAAATGAAGACATTAGTGGTTTTGAATCAAATAAACAAGACAAATCAACCTGTGTGGATATTGAACAGTCCTCAGACATTGGATCAAATATAGGGAATGAAAACGTTCTACTAAGCTATGAAGAAATGGAAGCTAACGAGATGGATAATTCTGATTCAAATAAAGGGGCTGATAATCCTGAAGCATTAACAGAGTCTTTCGAAACCACATTTGATGCATCTAATAAACTACAATGTGATTTTTGTTTAAAATCCTTCAAGTATAGAAATGGTTTACGCAGACACATAAACAGAATACATAACGATAAAATATCAAAGGATCGAAAAAGAGATATTACCAGTTCAAAAGACAAATCCAATATTTCGAAGATTAAAGAGACTCTTAAAAATCATACTGGCTTTATTCTTAAAAATGCGGATAATATTCTGGACTTATTAAATACACAAAATCAGAACAGTGACCAAATAAAGAAGATTAACGCTTTTTTAACTTGCAGAGAGTCAAGTTCAAAGTCGTTTGAGTGTACTCTATGTGGGAAATACTTTTCTACTAAAGGTAGTTTATACTCACATAAAAGTCAATATCATAAACAAAGTGGAAAACATTTTAAGTGTGAGAAATGTGGTGACTCGATTGGAAACGCAACAGCTTTGGCTATACACAACTTCAGATGGCATAGTGCACCACTTTAAAGAGACACTTTGATTGTGTACATTTTGATGTTTACAGCATATTATATTTATTGGTGTATCATTTTATGTATAAGCTTTTACGAAAACTTTTGTGTTTCACTTCTATATTAATTTGAACAAGTAAAACGCTTTAAATAATAGAAAATAAATAAAAAATAAAAGTACAATATCAACGACGTAACTTCACATACTTTCGCACTTCTTTTGCTTTAGCCTTTGCGCAGTACCGAGGTGTATGGGGTCTAAAGCAATACGCATAGCAGAGTCTTTGTGGCATTTTAAATTCAAAATCTTGAATATTTACAATCTTTGGAGCGTTTGGTATGTACCTCTTTAATGTGTTTGTAGCAACTTCACTGAAGGTGTAGATTTCGTATTTTTCAATTTTTTGCAATATTTGACCAATCTCCTTGTAGGGGACACTCCCATCTTCAAATTCTAAATGATTTAATTGACATGTTGCCCATCGCACTGTAACCATATCTGCGTCACTCACTTTCTCTTCAGGTTTTTTGAAAAGATAATGATCATATCTATCAGTGTCGTAATATATACAGAGTTCTTTGTGTATAAATCCGCTTTGTGTAGAATAACCTTCAAACCCAACATATGCACGCATTGTATCAGAGCGTTTGAATCGTTGCAAACAGAAATGTGAAAGCGAGGAAATGACAACTTCTCTAGAACCGTTGGCTTTATAGAAATTATTACCCATTGATTTCAACAATTAAATTTTTCGTTTTCTATAAAAGCAGCACATTGACGGATTCTGATTTATTTTTAAGTTTGTTTTTATATTCACAGCAATGAATGGACAAAATTTTAGTGGAATACAAAGAAATCGCAAAGGAGCGTGTGATGGTAATATATGTATTAATAGAAGCGAAATGGCAGAGTTCATTATTGTAGACCAGATTTTGTATGTAGAACTTTGTGGAGAGTGTCAAGAACTAACACAATCAATTCTTCAGATACAAAGTTTAACACATGCCACGCAATTAAGACTATTTCCTAGTCCATTTATAAAATGGGAAAATATAACTCAATTAAAATTTAATGGTTTCACGGTTATTAGACTATTGAGGAAAGTCTTGAAGATATCAAATATTATTCGTGACTTTATATCGAGTATCTGGTACGGTTTTGATATACTAGAATCAGGCATTGATAATGTTATTTCAAACATACGGTTAGTTGAAAGCTTGAACATAAAATACTCTATAAAAGCATAACGACTAAACACATAACCCAGTTCTACATTTGCTATGGATAAACTGTTTGTAGCCACACTCTCAAATTATTTTGAGAAGAAGAATGAGAAAATATCAAAGATTACAACTTTTCCAACTTTATTTAAAAAACCAAAATTGCCTCTACAAAAGATATTAGAAAAGTACCAAAATAAATAACTGTAAAATGTGTAAAAACACTTTCAATTGTCTGGTGTGTCTATAAAAGCAGTCCAGCTAGTCAAGTTGTTCATTCTTCATTTTACGTTTTCTGTACGCCACGCAATATTTGCTCTTCAAAGTTTTTCTAAATACAATGGAATTCGAATACGGACAAATTGAATCCATCGAAGAACCAACCAATACCTACATTACACTTGTCATTAAACAAAAAGTCGCCTATGGGATAAAGTTCAGAAAGTTTAATGTGTGGAAAGTCGATTACCTTAAAAAACAATTGGGTGAAGCTCTTCGGAAAGGTACAAGTGTTAAATTTGCAACTGTAACAAATGGACACTTTTATAACTTGGGGACGATTGAAGAATGTGAACTCAGCGAATGTCTTGGATGTGAGGCTTACACTCCTTTTAGAGCACATACGAATCTGCGGGAATGCAAAAATTGTTGTAGGATTGCTAAAAAATCAAAAGTGGATACAGAGTTAAAATTGGTCAAAAGAAAACTGGTAGAATACCAATTCTCCTTAGGATTAACTCTCACATTTATCAACGAAAAAGAAGAAGGTTTCACTAATCACCTTTATGTTTCAACTACATTTGAAAATTCTCCTAATTTCGATAAGTTGTGTGAACTGAATGTGGGTGATAAAAAGGCTATTTACGGATGGATAAAAGAAGATAATGGTTCTTTTTCGTATTTGGAAATTACAGACATAGCGGACATTGAAGACATTGAATAAATGGTAAAGATTATATAATTATTAGCTCAAGAATCCGAACGATACTTTCTGAAAAGCAAGACTTTTCTCCAGGCGTATGCCAAGTTAAATCTAGTAGTGAGAGTTATTTGTATAATTTTGTTGAGGAACATGTTTTAGAATTTAGATTTGTATTTCTTTTATTTAATAACGCTTTTCCCATGTTTTAATAAATGTGTTTCAATTGTAATTTTCATTCAAACAAAATAAAACAATTCTTTTCATAAACATAAATATAAAAAATAAAAGAACAAACACACAAATAATAAACATTAGATTTTTTAGTTTAAAATATTAGTCTCTTTTTTCTTTTCGGCTGTTTTACGAGGCTTTTCAGCTGTTTTACGTGCCTTTTTCGCGGGAGGAGGTTTTGTAGCTTCAGAAGTACTTGGTTGAGGGCTGCTTGGGTTATATGTGGGAACGTTATAAGTTACTTCACCAAATAACGCGCGATCATATTCTGCAGTAATATAATCTCCATAGTAAATGGCTTCTGCACTGCTGATCTTTACAAAATATTGTCCTGTTTTGATGTATTCTTCTTCTGGGACATCAAAAAACCCAAATTTCACAATGAAGGAATTGAAAAGTTGTTGAATGTCTAATTCTGGACCAACCACTCTTGCATACTTTTTCATTGTATCCAATAAGTTGTAATGGTTATGATAATGAAGTATAGGTGCCATCAATCCTGCTTTACATGCGTCACATTCCTCCACCAGCTTTTCTTGGCAGCGCTGAATAATAACTGATGAGAGTAGAGCTAGCCACGCTTTGTAGGAGTCCATTGTGGAGAGTTTTGTTGCAGCAAATCGGAAAATAAACTTTGAGAAGTGATGTTAATTTTAAAATTAAAGTGCTTTTTTAGACAGAGATTTATCAAAATCTGTCTCGACCAATCAAATGGCTTGAAACAATCCGCAAAGTTATTTTGATGTAAAACGTTCAAGTTGTAAATAATTTCCAAGTGCATTGCTTTGTTTTAACTTTATAAAAATTGAAACTCAGTGATTCACATACGAAAAACATACGAATTTACAGACTTGATGGAATCTGTCTCGACCAATCAAATGGCTAGAAAAAGTCCGCAAAGTTATTTTAAAGTTCAAGCACCATGTTTTAAGTTTATTACAATTTAAAACTCTACAAACATTTTAACGAATTTACAGATTTATCGGAATCTGTCTTGACCAATCAAATGGCTTGAAAAATTCTGCAAAGTTATTTTATGGCATTCAAAATTGATTCATTTTTAAGTGCAGTACTTTAAAGTTTATTACAATTGAAACTCAGCGATTCATACATACAACAATTATAATGAATTTACAAAATCAACTACAAACTCGTCATTTTTCATAAAGTTATTTGAATACTCATTCAAGAAAAATTCTAAATCTAGCCCCAAAGATAAAACATAAATAAAGTGTATACAAAAATATCCACATGTCACACTATTAAAACTCTGTATTTGAACTTTACTGTATTCCAAATCATTAAATTTCTCTAAAATGTCTTTATAATTATCGGGAAATGAAGTGTCTCTAGGATCTCGTCCGAAGCTGTCAAAGAATATTATTTTATTTTCGTCAACTATCCAAGCATTCCAGTGTTCACCGCTTTGATGATGCAGATCTGTATTTGTGATAAACGAGTATTGTTTTGCGTTCTTGGAAGGTAAAATACATCCAGCGAATGTTCCAATAAAGCTTTTCTTTGTCACAGGGTTTTGCTTCAATATATCATTTAATGTTTTAGTAGTCAAAGCTTTCATTCTACAGTATTAACTTTTCTTAAATGATCGATTTCGATTAATTGGTTAAATAGAGCATAGATTATTAGCACCATGTCCGTTGGTGGTTCATTTATACCCATGTCTATTTGAAGGGAAGTAGAACCATTTTCATCTATATTTAGATGATTTTCTGTTATATCACTTCGATCAGCGCCAAAACTTAAACCTGTTATGAAATTTAGTGCAAAGTTTTTGCTGTTTATTAAACAATCTCCTTTTAATTCCACACCTGCCACTTTATGTAATTGTCTTAGAAACATACCAAATTCTTTGTACTCATAATCCCCACCTAAATTGTTAACTGTTGATACTTCTAGGGGATCATTAAAATAGGGAGTTCCATTGATATAAAACTGAAAGCTTTCGAAAGGAACAAATGTAAATGGGTTTGTTCTAAAACTACCTTCAAAGTCTTGACTTTTTTGCAAACAAAAGAATGCGTGAGAAGGAAGTTTGTTGTGAAATACATCATGTATTCGTATTATTCTACCACTGCTCGTTATAGGTTTAACTATGATTTCTGGTTTGGAAACAAAGTAAGGAACTGGCTCTCTTTCAATTCTATTTTCAATCTGCTTCAAAAACGCTTCATGGGGTTCAACATATGATACACGTAGATGGCAAGATTCGATTTCAATTGAATAACCGTTTTGTTCTGTCAGAAGAAGAAATGCATCTGTGTTTAAGGTGAGAGTTATTCTAATTCGCATGTTATTTGGTAAACATTTCGAAGTGCTTATGATGGGGCTTTGAAGTTTTGATTCTACTTCAATACTTTTACCAGTGTTAATGCGCTCACTCCTATCACTTGCTCCCATGTTTATCGCAGATTTTCGCCATGCTTTGTCAACGATTTCACTCAGTTGGTTACACTTCTCTACATGCTCATCTCCATTCCAAGTCCCTAGTTTATTTACTATGCCTGTTAAGTTCTTTTGAGTTAAACGCCAATCAAAATTCCAAAGTAATTCTTTGACTTCTTCAAGAACATCATCTTTTTCTGTCAGAGTATCTGCCATCATAGCTTTAATAATTTCATCTAACTCATTGTTCCATTTCCAAAATGTACGAGACTTTTCTTCAATATTTTTTGTTTTTCCTTCATCCATTTTGAACAGCTCATTATAAAGAAGGGCATCTTCTCTTCTTGAATCTGAATTCAAAGCAGTATTGAAATATGTTGAATATGCATATGCATTTTTCATGCTTTGTGTAATATCCACTCTATCATCGAATTGAATATCAACATGCCCCCATAAACTATTCGCAAAATTGTTTACCACAGAAACATCCTTTTTCCGATCTGTAAAAGTTAAACCGTTTGTTTTGAGTTTTAATTTTGTAACTATGACTATGTCGTCGAGCAGCGATTTGGCCTGTTCTTGGATATTAAAATTAATTGGTCCTTCATTGTAGTCACCACTAACAGGCCAAACTTTCATCTCATATTTTTCTTTAATTCCAACTTGAGTTGTTACGTCAGACCATAGCATTAAACTACTTGAAACAGATTCGTTACTATTCTTAAACTTTGACATTATAGCCCGAGTTTATGACGTTTATGGTTTATTTTTACAATTCCTTTTCCTTTTCTTTTATTACCAATAGTATCTAATCCTTCTTGAATAAGATCACTTCCGGCAGAAACAGCAGCTTCTTTCAATTGTTTTTTAATTCCTTTTTTAGAAATATTTTCTAATCCTTCTTCGAGAATATTAGACCCTGCAGTTACAGCGGCTTTGGTTAAATGTGGAGCTGCAGCTTTGGCAGTTCCTTTTATAGCCTTTGTTAGAAGAGGGATAGCTGTTTTTACTACCTTCCCAAAGAAAGATCCAAGTCCTTCGCCAGACTGCGAGTAAATATATCTATCAATATCATCACCTCGCCCATTTTGGTTAATAGCTTTAAAAGCTATCTTATCAAGTTGAGAAGTATCAAAACGTTCCATTTTTGAACTACGATTACTCGCTCTCGACCCTATTTATAGGCTTTATGTGCAAGTTGAGAATCGTTTTAAACTTTGGATCAAAGGCAATCAATTTTCCATTAATATCTCTCAATTCAAAAATTATTTTTGAGAATTCCTTAACATCTATTGGAACGTAAATAGGTTTATTAAACTCGTAAAAGCTCCAATGACTTTTCATATGTAGAGGTATTATAGAAAGCAATCGAGACAATTTCCCATTTATATAGGAGTTTTCAACAATATTAGAATACAAAAACGCTGGTTGTTTTGTTTTTGAATAAATAACATTCCGAATTTCAATTTCCCTATTCTCGGGAATTTCAAAAGTTATACCCATCATTTTCCATGGCGTATTTTGTTCTACCACAAGTTTCATGTTTTTAGGTGTTACATATATAAAACCCTCGTTATTGTCATCCAATGAACTATCATCAATTTCTAAACGTAGGGGTTTATCCGGTTTTATTCTTCGAACACCCCTACTCAATGTTTTTTCTTCCATAATATCTGCTTTTCTATATCCTCTCGGTCGATTTCTCCCTCCCCCTCCTCCTCTTTGTCTTCCGCGATTTCTTTCAAAATCTTCTTCTTCCGATGGAAATTCTTCTTCAAATATAGCAGCTATTGTTTTTAATATGGCCAAAGTCGAACCATAATTACCTTCTTCCATTTTGAAAGATTCTATAGCTTTCCTATACTTAACAACTCCAGGAATAAGTACATGTCCTTCATCCACTTCCATTTTTACTTCATAAATAATTTCTTGATTATTTGGCGTTATGTTATGAATGCTTCCATGATGAATAGAAGTAATTGCCATGCCAAAACTTTCTTCAAGTTTAATGGGTCGCAATTGGGTATTATATTTTGCGGCGCTTTTTTCATTGTCACCAACGACAACAAAATTATGGGGATGATCCATATTTACAATCGAAAAGAAATAATTGTTTATATAGACAAATGAAACGACTTGTTAAATAGAAAAATACATTTAAAACACTATATCATACTTTTTAAGAATACAATAAAACTCTTCAAAACATTCTTTAAATTCATCGTTACAACAACCTATTACAGCTTCATCGAATTGTATATTATGTTTATTATTCTTATCTTTAACACAACCATCTGAAGTTTTGGAAATTCCACTTCTAGAAATTCGATATAAAAGATTATTTGCTTTATTACGATTTTGTACTTTTTTAAAAATATCCATGTCAATCAGGTCATCGGGTAATTCAACTGTTTTTGTTTTCATGCAATCTTCAGTTGAGACTAATGTGAAAGTGTTCTTTGTTTCTGAAGGTAGTAAAATAAATCTAGACATTATATTTTGAAGATCTTTTTCACGACAGGTCCAACAAGAGGTAGAAAAACAGATGCAAGGGTTTGCCAGAATCCACCTTTTTGATTTATTACTTTTCTTTTTATAGCACTAGATTTCAAGTCTAAAGTGTTTTGAATCAGTCTTTGATGCGGTTTAATTTTTTCTTTATGTTTTTTAGACATTTTCGTATTGCCATCATTTAGGATCTTGAATATTAAAGTAATGGCTTTATAAAGTTCAGAAGGAGCATTGGACAATATTTTCTTTCGTTCCGAATTACTTACCGAAGCTAGTTTTTTAATAATATAACGATTTCGGTTAATCAAATTTTTTGGTTTCACAGATAAACGCTTGGGCATGAGTTCCACCAATCTGTTATAACGGTTAATTCTTCTGGTAGTTCAGGAGCAAAAGATAGTACCATAAACCCCCATTGCTGTTTTTGAATCCTTTTATAGGCGTTTTTTATTCGTTGTGTATCTTCTCCAACAAAAATTTGATGAGCTAGTCTGTGGATTTGCGTAGCGTTTCGTTTATTGCTAAATAGTACAAAATAGTGGGCATTGTTTGACATGGTTCGAAATAAATTACAATCTGGAAAAAGGTTTTGACTGATATAAAATAGGGATATGTGTTTATGATGACTTCCAAGGATAAACATCTCTACAACATCTTTATTATTTGAAAGAAGAAGATCGTCAATTACCAATAAAGAGGGTTCATTTGTTTTCATTTTATCGGTGTTCAAACCTTCGATAAACGTTATTTTCTGTTTTTCAACTCTATTCCAGTTTTTCATAAAGTCCTGCTCCACTTTATACATATAGTATATATTTTTGGGAAAAGGATGAATTAGCTTTTTGCGGATTACTTCAAGCATGAAATGGGTTTTACCACTTCCAGTCTGTCCGAAAATTATCGTATTTTTATTCGCCAAAAATTTAATCGGCATTGTTGAAGAGTTGGTTTTGTGGAATCCACTGAGTTAGTGTTTCGGGATATCCTAAAAAGTTTACAAGAAATTGGGTCTCTCCTCTATACTTTCGCGACTTTATGATTTTATTTATAGGCCAAATATCGTCAGATTTATCAACTGCTTCAAGTTCACTTTTATAAAAACTACCTTTAATTATTTCCCCTTTAAAGTCTTTTATACCATAGGTAACAGGATAGGTGTCTTTAATCTCTGCAATTTGAAAAACTTCATAGCTAAAAGTTTGTTCATATCCTTTTTGAAAAGCCGATTTCTTCCTCGCGATTCTAACTGTATCTCCAACTTTAAAAACTGGTTTAGTGTGGATTTTCTTTTTATTGATTTTTGGAAATAAAATTCTACGGACTAAATGTTCGTTTCTTTTATTCACTTCATTCGGTTTAAACTCTGTTGAACTATGTTTAGAATCGTTATAGCCATCAACTAAACTTTGTAATTTATCAACCCATCTTCTATTTCCATTAGCTGTAAAACTGCGAAACATTCGTGTTTTTAAGGTCCTATTAAATCGTTCTACAATGGCACATTTATAATCTGAATATACACTGTAGTATTTAATGTTCAATCTTTTTAACAGTTTTAAAAAAGGTTTATTGTAAAACTCCTTGCCTTGATCAAATTCCACTTTTATTGGTCTTTCTCGTTCTAAAAAGGGTTCCATAACTCTCGTCATTTCTTTTCCAGACTTTCGTTTCAATCTAAATGCCCAAGCTTTTTTACTAAAAGTATCAATCACCGTAATAAACCATCGATATCCATCGTTTTCGTTTTCATACTTGGACATATCAATAAGATCGATTTGAAACAAATAATTAATTGCTTTTGTATATATTCGTCGAAATAGTTTAGGTCTTTTCAAAGGTCTATGTAAACCATAAGAATCGATAGATCTAAGAGTTTTTTCAACATCCGATTTCTTAATATGTCTATCTTTGGCTTTGAGAGCTTTTAAGAAACGCTGTTTTCCCGAAAAAGATCCAGAAAACTTTGGATCTGTATATAGTCTTTTCAAGTCCATAACGAAGACAGCTATAAATACAACCTTTTATAGAGCTAGGAGATTTGTCTATAAATAGGCGAGATGATTAACAAATGCGAATATTGTGGAAAAACTTTTGAAAAGCTTTCACAGTTCTACATGCATAAAAATACTCACACCCCTAGTCTTCTTTTGCATCAACATCCACATCCCGCATTTGGAGTTGATGGTAAACAAATTGTTCCGGCCAGTTCCAATCGAATCAATCCAAAACATGGAAACGATTTGAATTCCAAAGATTCGTGGGCAGTACAAAAGTATGATCGGAACAGAGCGGAATACAATAAGAAACCCAACATGGTGGAAACTTATGATAGAAGAATAAAACGTAAAAGAGATGAACATGATTCAGATCTTGAAATAGTGGATTCATATGATAGAAATAATAAAAGACGTAAAAATGACGAATATGATTCAGGCCTTCAAATAATGGATTCCTATGATCGAATCGATAGAAAAATAAAACGAGGCATAAAGAAAAAAGATCGTATAACGAATAGAAAATATATTAATTCCTTATCTGATGATGAACAACGAAATCCAAATTTAAAAATTGTAGATAGGTATGACAGAAGCATTAAACGTAAAAGAGATGAGAATGATTCTGATCTCGAAATTATAGATTCTTATGACAGATCTGGTAAAAGAAGAAGAGAAGATGAAAACGATCCAGGTCTGGAAATTGTAGATTCATATGATAGATCTGAAAAGAAAAGAAGAAGAGAAATAGAAAAGAAAAACCGTGTAAAAAATAGAAAGTTTAAAAATGCTTCTGATGAAGATCAACGAAATCCAAATTTAAAGGTTTTAGATAATTATAATCAGAGTTTCAAAGAAGATTGTACGAAATGCGAAAAAGAAAAAAGCAATCTTAAAAAAGAGATTGAAGACGTTATAAAGAATTGTAACAAAAGAATAGAAGAGGAAAAAGATAAATGTAGAGATAATATTAAAAACATTAAAGAAACCTGTAGAGATATGTTGGAAACAAAAGATAGACAACATAAAGCCGATATTACAGAATTGAATGAACAGTTTGAAAAAAGTGTCAAACAAAAAGAAGAGATTTATAAAGTTGAGCTTGATAATAGGGAAGAGGAACATGAAGATGAAATTAAAGCAAAGAATGAGGAATTTGAAGAAATGAAAAAAGAGTTTGAAGAAAAGATTGACGTTCTTATAAAACATAAAAAATGGGAAGACGAAGAAGAAGAGACTATTACACCTCTTGCTCAAGCAATATTCAATTGTACTACAATTGGGGAGATATTCGAAATCGAAAATTTAATTAAAAGTCAACGGATTAACGAGTTGCAGGACAAACACTACAAAACATTACAAAATATGTTTCTCAGTTTGAGTTATGGTATTTTACCAATATGTCAACCTCAAAGAAACACAATCACAGAAACTCAAAGAAAAATTGTGGAAAAGATACAGGGATCATCTAAATCTACCGCTAAAAAGCTTGTTTTAGAAAACAGAGAAGAAATTGCCAATCTATTTAGTATAATTGAAGACTCTTTAGTTTTGGCTAGAAATTCATTTAATAGGTATGGAAATCGTTGAGCATTGGTAAATTGAAGGAGTTTTATTCGATCAAATCGTCTATATAAAGACCCTGCTAAACTCGAAAAATGTATTCAATCTCACAATGAACTTCAACTTTTTATTTGGAATAGTTGGAAACCTAAACTTTATAATTACTTTTCTATTGAATGAAGAAGATCAGCAAGACTTTTTCATGTTTGATGGCGTTGATTCAGCGGCGCATCTTCATCGTTATAATCAGACAATTTATCTCCAATTAAATAACGGAACTACTACAATGCTTTACAAAACAGATATTGAAAATATGTTGGAATTTTCATGGACGGGATTCAAAGTAAATGGAACTGAAATGACGAAAGTTGGATCGGATGTAACATTCCCAATGACGTTTAATACATTTACTTTTCAAACGCCTCTGGTGTCTTTTAGCTGTTTAAACATTTCAAATGCAGAAAAAAGTATGACATTTCAAAACGCAATGAATACTAATTATGGTTATATTGTTGGAATTGTTTTACTTGTAGCTATAGTTTTTGATATTAAACCAAGAACGTGGAACTTGATTAGCAAAGTTTTTAATAATTTGAATGACTGTAACAAAGATGATACTTATGAAACCATGAATTCATTGGAGAGTAAGGTTTAATGCTTTGGTGTTTATAAAAAGATATAACAAATTTAATATGTATATTCGTATTATATACATTAATTTAAGATTATTGCGTTTTTCTTTCTACAAATTGTTTGGTATGGGTGGTGTTTAAAAACACCGTTTATCCAAAAATATATACTTTAGAAAGTATCTTCATCCAGCTTTTCTTCCACTATTACATAATGTGTATAGCTGTCATCTTTATCCTTATTATCGAGTTTTATAAAATTTACAATTTTTGGAGGGTTAAAGTATCGATAACTTGTCCAGTTTGGAGGACAACCAGCTTTTGGTATTCGTACTGCGTCCATTGCGATTTATAGACATGGTTTTGATGAAATGTTTATTATATGTGGTATAATATTTTATTGGGTTTACAAATACATAAACTAAGGAATAATGTCATAGCAAAAAGTAATAAGACATATGGTATACACATCAAAGTCATGTGACATTACGTGGTGTGCACAGGATCAAATAGAAAAGTTAAAAGTGTGTTAGATATCACGAAATATTTTAATGTACGCATTCGTATCTTTCAAAAGAGACCCTACAAGACCGTATTAAGATGAATTTTGAAAAATCCAATTAGGGTCAATTAAGACCAATTAATTAACTATCGATTGACATTAAAGACTTGAAAGTGAAAAAATTGCATTGT
>Ga0208763_1000172_pt1 | contig 14121 bp, 13 predicted proteins | sample ETNtaG_20_FD_185756 | JGI IMG/M metagenome (GOLD analysis project Ga0208763, IMG submission 185756) | Marine microbial and viral communities from oxygen minimum zone, Eastern Pacific Ocean - ETNP201306PF45B (SPAdes) (version 2) | ecosystem: Environmental > Aquatic > Marine > Oceanic ... | reverse complement strand
TCCAGAGCCTTGATAACTATCATTGTAATGTGTGTTGTAAATAGTTTTTTTACCTAGTCCTTTATGAAAATTTATTTCTAGGCTTTTAAAAGCAGCCTCTTTTATTTTTGAATTTTTCTCCTTTGCATTTAGCTTTGCACTATTATAAAGCTTAATAGGTTTTTTATATTCTTGCCAGCTATTGTCGTTGATTTGGTAGATAATGTTCATGTTTTTATTCCCTTTATCTATTTTAATTTCAAATCTATCTTTATTAAAATTTGAAGTAAATTTAATAGGAGTCTTTTCATAACCATATTTTACTCCAAGATACTCGAGCTTTAGATAATGTTTTTCTACCCTTTTCAGAAAATCATCATAGTTGTCTTCTTTTTCTCCCCATAAAACTTCACTCATCGCAAGTATTCTTGGGAATACTTTAGAGTCTACTTTTTCTTGTGGTGCTCTTTCTGACCACATATTACACTCACCACCAAGAATATATTTATGATAAATAGTATCTAAATCATTTGGGATAGGACTAAATGAATAGACTTTTTCTAAGTTAATTGCTTCAAGATCATAATCAAAATAACAGTGAGAAGTAGGGGACATAATAGCATAATGTTGATTTTCAGCGGCTGTTATTCCACCTTGTGTTCCTCGCCAAGATTGAACTACTGCATTTTCTGGTATTCCCCCTTCTATAATTTCATCCCACCCAATAATTTTTTTACCTTTTTTAGCTAAAAACTTTTCTATTCTTTGAATAAAGTATGATTGAAGTTCATGTTCGTCTTTTAATTTATTTTCTAAAATTCTTTTTTGACATTTACTGCAATTTTCCCATCGATACTTCGGTGCTTCATCTCCCCCTATATGGATATATTTTGATGGGAAAAGCTCAACAACTTCACTTAAAACTCCTTCTAAAAAAGTAAAAACACTATCTTCTCCTGCACAGTATATATCTTTAAAAACACCCCAATCGGTTTCAACATTTATTTTTTCCCCTGTACATGAAAGATTAGGGTAAGATGCTATTGCAGCGATGCTATGACCAGGTAATTCTATTTCTGGAATAATTTCAATGTGTCTACTTTTAGCATATTCAACAATTTCTCTGATGTCTTCTTTTGAATAGTAACCGCCATATAAGTCTCCATTTTTATCTTTTCTCCATGCACCTATTTCTGTTAATTTAGGATATTTATCTATTTCTATTCTCCAACCTTGATCCTCAGTTAAATGCCAGTGTAGGACATTCATTTTATGATATGCAAGAAGATCGATGTATTTTTTGACAAAATCTTTTTGCATGAAGTGTCTGCAACAGTCTAATAATAATCCTCGCCACTTAAATTTTGGATAATCATGAATTTCCATGCATTTAATTAGAATTTTAGTTGGATTATTTTTTGTTTTTCTTGGAATTAATTGTCGTATGCTTTGAATACCATGCATTTGACCTTTAGCTGTAGAAGCTTCAATTAATATTTTGTTTTTTGAAATTGATAAGAGATATTCTTCTTCTTTTAAGCTTTTGTTTTTTATTAGTTGAATAACATTTTTGTTCTTACCATAATTAATCAGAAGTTCTGATTTTACATATGATGCCTCATTTTCAAAAGCACTATCAAAAATCACCTCTGTTTTCTCTGATAGATTAAAAAAACCCTCTTTTATACTTTGATGAACCGGCTTAGGAATAATAGTGTTGTATGTGTTGACATTATTGTCTGAACATGAGTAAAAAAGAAAAGAAACTATTATAAATAATCTTGTCATTTAGCAAAGGACTGAGCATTGATCATTTTATTTATATCATTTTGATATAATGCATAATCAAAGCCATTATGTACTGCATAAGCACCATGTTCACCTTTTTTATTAATTGCTAAATAACCAATTTGCATTTCTTGATAATTTTGTTTTTTTACAATTCTTGCTACACCTTCTTCACATGCCTGTTGTGGTGTTGCTCCTTGTCTCATAAGCTCAACAATTAAGAATGAACCCAGTGTTTTAAGTACAGCTTCACCAACACCAGTAGCACATCCACCACCCACTTCATTATCTACAAACATTCCCGCTCCAATTATTGGTGAATCTCCAACTCTACCATGCATTTTCCATGCTAATCCAGATGTTGTACAAGCACCTGCAATATCTCCTTTTTTGTCTATTGCTAATAAGCCAATGGTATCATGATTTTCTATATTTATGATAGGTTGGTATTTTGCATCTTTCAACCATTCTTCCCATCTTGCTCTTGCTTTATCGGTTAAAAGATCTTCTTTATGAAACCCATTTTTAAGTGCAAATTGAAGAGCCCCTTCTCCTGCTAGCATTACGTGTGGCGTATCATCCATAACTTTTCTAGCTACAGAAATAGGATGTTTTATGTTTTGTAAAAAGCTAACAGAACCACAATTACCTGTATGATCCATAATACATGCATCAAGTGTGACATTTCCATCTCGGTCTGGCCAACCTCCATATCCAACACTATGGCAGTTTGGGTCTGCTTCAGAAACTTTAACTCCTTCTTCTACAGCGTCAATTGCACTACCATTATTTTTTATAATTTCATATGCCTTTTCATTAGCATCAAATCCGTGTTTCCATGTGGAAATCACAATAGGTAAACTACTCATAGTATTTCTGTTTTTAGTATTACAAGAATATAAGCTAGATCCAATCATAGCTCCAGCAACCCCAATAGAGGTTTTTTTTATAAAACCTCTTCTGCTAGACATGTTCTTTGTTTAGTTTCATTAGGACACTAATTTAAAAAAAATGCCCAAAACAATTTTATTTTTTTATTTGTTTTAACTTATCAACGACTTCCTTAATTAATCTATAATTTGTCTCTAAAGGTTTAGCTTTTTTTTTGTCTGTTCCTGATAAATGAAATTCTCTTACGCCAAGGTTATATAGATTTTCCACATTCTTAATGTTAACTCCTCCACCGGCAATAATTTTAATTTGATCATTTACTTGCCCTAAGATTTTTGAGATGTTTTTTAGTCCAAGATCAACATTTTCTTTTTGTCCAGATGTTAGAAGATAATCACATTTACAGTTTATTATTTTCTTTAAATTATCTTCTATTTTCTTTAGAGTGTCAAAAGCTCTATGAAAAGTTACATTCATTGGTCTTGCAGCATCAATAAATTTCAGCATTTGTTTTACATTAATTGATTTGTCAGTATTTAAAGCACCAACTACAACTCCATCAATTTTATTTTTTTTGCAAAACAAAATATCATTAAGTATTTGATTTACTTCTGCTTTTGAGTATATAAAATTATTAGCCTTTGGTAAAATAAGAATATGTATTTTCTTATCTGTTAATTGTCTTAGTTTTAGAATGTCGGCACGATCTGGAGTTTCTCCTCCATTTTCTAAATTTTTACATAACTCAATTCTGGTGGCTCCAGCTTTAATTCCAGTAAGGGCAGATGATATTGAATTGGCGCAACATTCAATGATGACATCTTGCATCATTATTAGATCTTAAATTCATCCATAAACTTAGTAGTATATTTCCCTTTTTGGAAATTTTTATCTTTCATAAGTTTTTGATGAAAAGGAATAGTTGTTTTTATGCCTTCAATAACAAATTCATCTAATGCTCTTGACATTTTTAAAATAGCCTCGTCTCTAGTTTGAGCAACTGTAATTAACTTTGCAATCATTGAATCATAAAATGGAGGGATCATATAATTAGCATAAACATGAGTGTCAATTCTGATACCATGACCTCCCGGAGCATGAAAATTAGTTATCATTCCTGGTGATGGTCTAAAGTCATTTTCAGGATCTTCTGCATTTATTCTGCATTCAATGGCATGAAGTTGAGGAAGATAATTTCGGCCACTTATTTTAATACCGGCAGCTACTTTTATTTGTTCTTTTATCAGGTCAAAGTCAACTACTTCTTCAGTAACTGGATGTTCAACTTGTATTCTAGTATTCATTTCCATGAAATAGAATTTTCTGTGCTTGTCTACCAGAAACTCTACAGTACCTACTCCTTCGTATTTTACAGCTTCCGCTGCTTTAATTGCTGCAGTCCCCATTTCTTCACGCAACTTATCAGTCATAAATGGAGATGGTGTTTCTTCAGCTAATTTTTGGTGTCTTCTCTGAATGGAACAATCTCTTTCTGAAAGATGACACGCCTTTCCAGTTTTATCTCCAATAATTTGTATTTCAATATGTCTTGGGTCTTCAATAAATTTCTCCATATACATCGCATCGTTTGCAAATGCAGCTTTGGATTCTGTCTTAGCGCTTTCCCATGCGTTTTTTAAATCATTTTCTTCCCATACTAATCTCATTCCTTTTCCACCTCCACCAGCAGTAGCTTTTAACATTATTGGGTAGCCAATTTGTTTAGCAATTTTTTTACATTCTTCGAAGTCTTCAATTATTCCATCTGAACCAGGAATAGTTGGGACTCCTGCAATTTTCATAGTTTCTTTAGCAGCAGCTTTATCACCCATTCCATTAATCATTTCAGGTGAAGCACCAATAAATTTAATTTCATTTTCAGCACATATTTTAGAGAAATTTGCATTCTCAGCAAGAAAACCATATCCAGGATGTATTGCATCTGAATTTGTGATTTCAGCAGCTGCAATAATATTAGGAATATTTAGATAGGATTCACTACTTGAAGCAGGCCCAATACAAACGGCCTCATCTGCAAACCTAACATGCAAACTTTCTTTATCGGCTGTTGAATAAACAGCAACAGTTTTTATATTCATCTCTTTACATGTTCTAATTACACGTAAAGCAATTTCACCTCTGTTAGCAATAAGAATTTTATTAAACATAGCTATGAAATTTTAAAAAATTAAGATGGATCAACTAAGAAAAGAGGTTGGTCAAATTCTACTGGGGTAGCATCATCCACTAAAATTTTAACGATTTTTCCAGAAACTTCACTTTCAATCTCATTAAAAAGTTTCATAGCTTCAATAATGCATATTGTATCTCCTGTATTAATGGTATCCCCTACGCTTACAAAAGGCGGTTTTTCAGGAGATGAACTTCTATAGAAAGTACCAATCATTGAAGATTTTACAGTGATTAGGTTTTCATTACTTTCGGTTGCAACCTCTTGCGTTTCTTCAGCAGCAGGCGCTTTAGTAACTGGTGGTGCAGCTTGCGTAGGAATAACTATTGGCGCAACTTGTTCTTGTGGTGTGGTTGTTTCATGTTGAATAAATATTGGGTTTTCATCAACAGCACCTCTTCTTTTCTTAGGAGGTGATTTAATTGATATTTTAACATTATCAATTTCTAAATCAACTTCAGTAGCTCCTGATTTGGCTACAAATTTAATTAGTTCTTGAATGTCTTTTAAATCCATGATATATTACTTTATTACAGTACAAATGTAGTTATTTCTTTGAATCGTATGCCCATTTTAGATAAATAGATCCCCATGTGAATCCACCACCAAATGCAGCTAGTATAAGATTGTCTCCCTTCTTTAATTGATTTTCCCAGTCCCATAGACATAGAGGTATAGTTCCTGCCGTTGTATTTCCATATCTTTCAATATTCAACATTACTTTTTCATCTCCAACTCCCATTCTCCTAGAAGTAGCATCAATTATTCTCTTGTTTGCTTGGTGAGGTACTAACCATGCAACATCATCTGCAGTTAAATTATTTTTTTGCATTATCTCTTCAGATACATCTGCCATACTTTTAACAGCTTTTTTAAATACCGGCTGGCCGTCCTGATACACATAATGCTCTCTGGCATCAATTGTTTCATGAGATGCTGGGTGTAAAGAACCACCAGCCTTCATTTTTAAAAATTCACCGCCACTTCCATCACTTCTTAAAATATAATCCATAATTCCATGACCATCAAGACTTGGTTCTAAAAGTACAGCCCCAGCACCGTCTCCAAAAAGAACACATGTTGTTCTATCAGTATAGTCAACAATGGCAGACATTTTATCACATCCTACTACAATAACTTTATTATATGTGCCACTTTCAATAAATTTTGATGCAGTAGTTAAGGCATATAAGAATCCTGAGCATGCTGCTGAAATATCAAATGCGCAAATATTTCTAGCTCCGATTTTATCTGCAATTAAACAAGCAGTTGAAGGAAATAACATATCCGGAGTTACTGTTGCACAAATGATAAGATCTATTTCTTCAGCAGATGTATTCGTTTTTTTCAAAAGCCCATTAATTGCTTCAGTTCCCATATCTGAAGACCCTTTTTGACCTTTTAAGATTCTTCTTTCCTTTATTCCAGTTCTAGTTGTAATCCACTCATCATTTGTGTCAACTAACTTTTCTAGCTCTTTATTATCTAAAACATATTCAGGAACATATCCTTGAACACCAGTAATCGCAGCGTGAATTTTTTTCATTAAAAATAAATTTTTAGCCAAATGTACAAAGTCTGATGACTAACAATTAGTAGAGAATCAATACTTTTCAACAATGAAATTTGATATTAATTCAAATTCATTGATTAGAAATATGTAAAAAAAGAAATATCTATTTAATAGATAATTAAGGTGATTAAATAGAGCTAGAAACTAGTTTTCCTCTGTAATATAATTTACCTTCGTGTTCGTAGGCACGATGATATAAATGAGACTCTCCAGTTTCAGGACAGATTTTAATAGTTTGAGCACTTGCTTTATAGTGAGTACGTCTTTTATCTCTTCTTGTTTTAGAAATTTTTCTCTTAGGATGTGCCATTTTTAAATACTATTTTAATTTTTTTAAAGCTTCCCATCTCGGATCAATATTTTTATTTTCCTTGATAGAATATTTATTTATCAAATTTACCATTTCTTTGTTACATTCATCATCATTAACAGAATTAAGTTTGTGTTGTCTTTTTGTTGGAAAAGCTAAAACAATCATTTCATAAAAAATATTGTCTAAATCCAATTCTTTATCACTTTCATCAAGAAAAATTACATTTTCATCTTCAAAATTAGTTCCAAAACCTCTTTTGATTATATAATTTAACTCAGATGCTACAGGAACATCAATTTTTTCTGTACAAATATCACAAGCAATATCTTTTACTATACCTTTAGATTTAATTTGAAGATCAAATCTTTTGTTTTCAACTTTTAACATGGTATCTATATCAATATCCACAAATTTTATTTCAGATGTGTTAAATGCTTCAAAGAACTCTCCCCTAATAGTAAATGAATTACTGTAACTACCGTCTTTTAATCCATTTAATTTAATCTTATACTCATTCATATAATTAAATTTAGGGGCTGCAAATATATAAATTTCTCCTTAATTAACACATGATTACATAAGAAGGAGATTTTTTTAGTTAAATTTTTATGAATTTCTTGAAATATAGATTTGGCACGCAGCATTAACCGCAGCTATAAATGAATTAGAATTTGCAGTGTTTTTACCACTAATATCATAAGCCACACCATGTACTGGTGATGTCCTTATTTTATTTAAACCAGCTGTATAATTTACACCATTTGAAAATGACAGCCCTTTAAAAGGAATTAGTCCTTGGTCATGATACATAGCTATAATTCCATCGTATTTGCTTAATTTTTCTTCAGTAAAAAAACTATCAGCAGAGAAAGGGCCTTCGGCAACGATATTTTTTTTTGTTTGTAGGTGTTTAATGGCAGGTGAAATAATTGTTGATTCTTCTAATCCTAGCATATCATTTTCTCCAGCATGGGGGTTGAGGCCTAACACCGCAATTTTAGGATTTGATATTTTAAAATCTTTTTTTAATGAATTATTTAGTTGGATAGTTTTATTAATTATTTTGTCTTCCTTAATATTTTCCGATACTTGATTTAATGGAATATGTCCAGTAATAAAGGCAATTTTCATCTTTTCACTTAACATAACCATTAAAGATTTTCCTTCAAATTGATTTTCTAAATACTCTGTATGCCCTATAAAATTTGGCACAGATTTTCTAATTTGATATTTGTCAATAGGAGCAGTTACTAATGAATCAATCATTTGATTTTTTAGATATGCAGAAGATATTTCTAATGATTTATAAGCAATGAGCGCAGAATCTTGCGAAGGTTTTCCAAGCTCGACTTTATGTTGAAATTCTTCTGTTTGAAAAACATTAATCTTATTCTCTGTAACATCATCAAAGCTTTTTATAAAACTAATATCAGAATTTACGCTATTAATTAAGCTTAAATAATCGATAAAGATTTGATGTGGACAAAAAATAATTGGAATACATTTTTCTAATAGGTTACTTTGTGTAAAAGCATCAATAATAATTTCAATTCCAATCCCATGAATATCTCCTACAGATATGCCTACTATTGTCTTTTTTCCACGCATTAAATGCTAAAAGTTTTTTATAAAATTATATAAAAGTCTTACCCCCATTCCAGTTGCGCCTTTTCCTCTATAGCCGTAGCTAGATTCTACATATGCAGGTCCAGCAATGTCAAGGTGAATCCATGGATAGTTGATAAAGTTAGAAAGAAACTTTCCTGCCGTAATAGCTCCAGCTATTGGCCCGCCAATATTTTTAATATCTGCAACATCAGATTTAAGAAGAGTATCATAATCATCCCAAAAAGGCATTTCGGCTAAACGTTCGTGAGTTACATTACCAGATTCTTTAAGTTGAGAATGATATTTTTCAGCATTTTTATGCATTGATACGATACCAAAATGACCAATAGCTCTTGCTGCTGCTCCAGTTAGAGTTGCTAAATCAATAACTAATTCAGGATTGTATTTGTCAGCATAGCTTAAAGCATCTGCTAATATCATTCTTCCTTCTGCATCAGTATTTAAAACTTCAACTGTTAACTTGTTAAACATAGTAACCACATCGCCAGGGGCATATGCATTTCCAGATGGCCTATTGTCAGTTGCAGGAATTAGTCCAATAACGTGTTTAGGTAATTTATTACTTGCAATTGCATGCATCGCACCTACAACTGTTCCAGCGCCTGCCATATCTACTTTCATAATATCCATTCCTTTTGTTGGTTTCAAACTCAATCCTCCCGTATCGTATACAATTCCTTTTCCAACAAGTATAATTGGTTTTTTATTTTTAGCATTTTTTGGTTTCCATTCTAAAATTGAAAATGTTGGTTCATCAAGACTCCCTTGGTTTACTGCTAGCAAACCTCCCATTTTTAGAGATTGGATTTTCTTTTTATTAAATATGGTAGTTTTAAAGCCAGATTTTTTACCAGCTTCTAGTGCTTTTTTTGCAAGATCAGTTGCTTTTAAATGTGAAAAAGGTGTGTTAACTAAGTCTTTAGTAAGTTTTACAGATGTATTAAGATTTACTAATTCACTATTACTTACTGAATTATTGTTGTTGATGATATTAATTGTTAAATCTTTAACTTTTTTAACTTTACTTTTATGGTTAGTAAATTGATAATGAGATAAAGACAAACCTTCGATAAAAGCATATAAATTAATTTTATCTATTTCTAAATTTTCTATCGATACAACATTAATACTACTTAACTTATTATAAACTTTATTGCCAAGTCCTCTAATATTTTCAATAAATAGATTTTTGTTGTCAATTTTCTTTGGATTAACAATTATTATTTTTCTCAAATATTGATTTAAAACAATTATTTCATGATTGTTTTTTTGCTGATCTTTAATGTACTTTTTTTCATTTTGATTTAGATCAATGGAAGATAACTTAGTGTTTTTGTTTGCCAGAATTATATAGTTATCTTGTTTTGAAATTGTGTTTTTATTTTTGATTATAGTCTTCATATAATTGTGTAATTTTGGAATAGCAAATTTACGATTTTTAAGATAGATGAATTTATATTTAAAGACACTTATATAATAGACTAAATAATTTTAAATGTTTACAGGAATTATAGAAAATATGGCTGAGGTTGTTGATGTTAAAGCAAATAAAAATAATTTGGATATTACATTTAAATCTGATTTGCTCTCTGAACTAAAGGTTGATCAAAGCATTTCACACAACGGAGTTTGCTTGACAGTAGCGGATATTTCTAATGAAACATATTTAGTTAATGTTGTTAAAGAAACAATTGATAAAAGTAATTTCGATTCAATAAGGGTAGGAGATATGGTTAACGTTGAGAGAAGTATGATGTTAAATGACCGCTTGGATGGCCATATTGTTCAGGGTCATGTTGATCAAATTGCAGAATGTGTGTCTATAGATGAACAGGGAGGCTCATATGTTATGACATTTAAGTATAAAAAATCTGAAAATATTACTGTTGAAAAAGGCTCAATTTGTGTAAATGGTATTAGTTTAACAGTTTGTAATTCTAAAGAAAATACTTTTTCAGTTGCAATTATTCCTTACACTTGGGACAATACAAATTTGAAAAACATTAATGTTGGAGATACAGTTAATTTAGAATTTGATATTGTTGGAAAATACATTGCTAAACTCTTGTCAAAATCATAAAATGAGAAATAAAATATTATTGCTTGGATCTGGAGAATTAGGTAAGGAAGTTGTTATCGCTTTACAAAGATTAGGACAATATGTTGTTGCTGTTGACTCATATCCTAATGCCCCTGCTATGCAAGTCGCACATGATTTTGAAGTTATAAATATGTTGGATGGAGATGCATTAGATGAGATTGTGAAAAAACATAATCCTAATATTATTGTTCCTGAAGTTGAGAGTATTCGTACAGAACGCTTTTATGATTATGAAAAGCAAGGATTCAAGGTAGTTCCATCTGCCAAAGCAGCAAATTTTACAATGAATAGAAAGGCTATTCGGGACCTTGCTGCAATTGATTTGAAGATTAAAACAGCAAAATATAAGTATGCAACTTCGTATGAAGAATTAAGTGATGCTGTGGATTTCTGCGGGATGCCTTGTGTTGTTAAGCCTCTAATGTCAAGTTCTGGAAAAGGTCAGTCAGTTATTAGAACACATGAAGATATAAAAGTATCATGGGAATATGCTATTGAAGGGTCAAGAGGTGATTTAATGGAGGTGATTGTTGAAGAGTTTATAGAATTTGATTATGAGATTACCTTATTAACTTTAACACAAGATAATAATAAGACGCTTTTTTGCCCTCCTATTGGGCATAGGCAAGAAAGAGGAGATTATCAAGAAAGTTGGCAGCCTATGACTATGCAAGAAGCTCATTTGCAAGATGCTCAAAACATGGCAAAGGAAGTTACCAATGCTTTAGGAGGTTCTGGTATTTGGGGTGTTGAATTTTTTATTGCAAAAGATGGTGTTTACTTTTCTGAATTATCTCCAAGACCACACGATACTGGCATGGTTACTTTAGCAAATACTCAGAATTATAATGAATTTGAGTTGCATGCTCGCGCTATCCTTGGAATTCCAGTTCCTGAAATAAATTTGTTAAAAAATGGAGCCTCTGCAGTTATACTAGCAAACAGTGAAAAAAGTGATTTCCCTCAAATAACAGGTACGGAAAAAGCAGCATTAATTGAAAATACTGATTTTAAAATTTTTGGGAAACCATCTACAAGAAAGTACCGTAGAATGGCAGTTGCGCTAGCCTATGGAAATGGTTCAACAGATGAATTGGTAAATAAAGCAAAGGAGGTTGCTTCCTCTATATCTATTGATTAATTACTGATTTATACATTTTATAATGGGGACCAATTGAAGGAATATCGAATATTTTACCTGTTATTTTAAATCCTAAAGATTTATAGAATTCAACAGCAACTAATCGAGCATTGCACCACAGAACATCACATTTTTTTTCTTTTAATAAAACAAATGATTCCTTCATTAGTTTTGTTGCAGCAGATTTTCTTCTAAATTTTGGATGAGTAGCCATACCTCTTAAACGATAACCGTTTTTGGTTTGCAGCTCAATATCATTTTCCGGATAAAATGTGCCAATTGAAATGATGGTATTATCCATAATTGAAGCTAGATGAAATGTTTCTATATCATTATCAAGATCATAATATGTTGTTTCAATTGGAAGGTTAGGTCTTAAAACTAAATTCCTAAGGGGTCTAATGTCTTTAGCAGCTACTACTTTTATGTCCATTACAATGAAAAATCGGGTATTCCGAAGTAGAATTCAAGCACCTTAATTTTAAATATATAATCATATTTTGCTTTAATTAACTCAGACTGAGCTGTTTCAAATAATTGTTGAGCTTGGAAATAATTTATTGTATTTAAAGCACCATTTTCAAATCTTTCTTTTGCGTACTCATATGCTGTTTTTCTAGCTATTTCTGATTTCTTTGCTGCTTCATATGATTTTATTGCCCCTTTAGCATCGTTTAACGCTTGATAAATAGTATTCTCAAGATCCATTTTAGTCTGATCAAGTAGGTTTTTGCTTCTTAAAACATTAAGTTTTGATTTCTTTATTCCAGCTCTAGAAGACCAGCCATTTATAATGGGAATATTTAGTTGTAATCCAATACTTTCCCCAGCATTTAAGTCAAATTGGCTTTTCAAAGAAGTTGGAGCGTCCATTATAACTCTTGAGTTATATGAATAATAAGCAGATGCTGATGGTAATAAAGCAGATTTTGAAATTTGTTGATCTTTAATAGCTATTTCTAAATTTGTTTCAGCAAGTTTAATATCATTTCTATTTTTCATAGCCTCTTCTAAAATTTCTTTTGCGTCCTTATTTAAAATGTCTGTTTGTGGTATTTCATAATTATCATCAGCAATATCAAAATTATCAGAATCCCCAAACATAAGAAGTTGACTAAGGGATAATTTAGATAATTGATAGCCATTTTCAGCCATTATAACATTTTGTTCACTAAGAGCAAGGTTAGCTTCAATCTCAAATAGATTCCCTTCAGGAATTACACCGTTGTTAAATTTTTCTTTTGCGTTCCTTAATTCCTCTTGAGATATTTTTAGTTGCGATTTCTGAACATCTAACTGCTCTTTATTAAAAAGTATTTGTAGGTATGAATTTGCAACAAGAAGTGAGATGTCTTCTTTCATATCTTCTAATTGATATTTTTTAGCAAGTAAATCAAGATTTGCCCTATGTAGCCTTCTAATATTTGCTAGTCCATTAAAAACATCTACTGCTACACTCATATTCATGGAAGAATTTTCAGTTGTTTGATTTTCTAATATTCCAGTAGTTATATTTTGAGTTAGACCAGTATTCCAACTATGGGTTCCATTAATGTTAAAACTAGGAACAAAATTTCCTATTGCAGTTTTTTTATTTTCAGTTGAGTTTAATAGATCTAAAGATGAGTTTTTAATAGAAATATTTTTTTCTATCGCCCTATCAATACAATCTTTTAGAGATAATTTTTCTTGTGCAAATGATGAAAATGAGAAAAATAATAAAAAAATTAAGATAGATTTATTGTTTTTTATTTCTCCCATCCTTTTATTTTATTTGGTTTTGTTAAATCCCATATTTTAACTTTATCGTCTTTGGAAATGCCTGAAATGACTTCAACATTAATCCCATCTGCCAAACCAAGTTTAATGTCTTTCCTTTCAAATTGCTGATCACCAACTTCTATTTCTACAAATGGTAATTTAGTTTCAAGATCATATTGTATTACAGCCTCACTTAATGCCTCAACATTTTCTTTTTTGGCCGTTATAATAGTTGCATTAGCACTGTAGCCAGCTCTTACTATATATTCATCATCTAAAAAGACTTCTCCTTCAATTTTAAATTGAACAGCACCCGCTTCTTCTATCCCTTTTGGGGCAATAAATTTTAGTTTTGCTGGATAAGTTTTGTTTTCAATAGCAGCAAGGTTCACTTCAAGCTCCATTTCCTTTTTTAATTTACTCACTTCTCCTTCATCTACTTTTCCTTCAAAAATCATAACATTCAAATCAGCTATTGTAGCTATTGTAGTTCCAGGATTAAATGTATTGGCTTGTATTACCTGATCTCCTTTTTTGACTGGAATTTCAAGTATTGTTCCTGTTACAGTTGCTCTTACATTTGTATTAGTAACACTAGAACCGTCAGAAGAACCAAGCTTAATTATTTGTAGGTCATTTTCAGAATTTTTTAAATTTTGCTCTGCTTGATTATATTGTAATTCAATATTATTATATTCTTGCTCGGAGATAATACCTTTAGAGAATAATTTTTTATTTCTTAAAAATTCTGTTT
>Ga0208763_1000171_pt1 | contig 14140 bp, 10 predicted proteins | sample ETNtaG_20_FD_185756 | JGI IMG/M metagenome (GOLD analysis project Ga0208763, IMG submission 185756) | Marine microbial and viral communities from oxygen minimum zone, Eastern Pacific Ocean - ETNP201306PF45B (SPAdes) (version 2) | ecosystem: Environmental > Aquatic > Marine > Oceanic ... | reverse complement strand
ATCGGTAGAAGCAGAAGAAAGAGCACGAACTGCACTTGAAAGAGTTGGTTTAGGAGATAGAATGAATTTCATTCCCGATCAGTTATCCGGTGGTCAGCAGCAGAGAGTAGCTGTTGCTCGAGCAATATCTGGTTCCAGATCTTTGATTCTTGCAGACGAACCAACAGGAAATCTCGATGTCAAGAGTGCACAAGAGATAATCCATCTTTTTCAGGACCTCTGTCGAGAAGATGGAATTTCAATTTTAATGGTAACACATGATCCTCTACTAGCATCTATGGCTGATAGGATGCTTCTGTTGAAGGATGGACTCACTGCAGCGTCAGATATTCGCTCTGCTTGGGGAATAGAGGAGGTGAATTGATGGATTTGAACTCTATGTTTTCACAAGTAATCCCAACTATGATTTTGGCTTGGATTATTGTAATGATCACCATACTAGGTATTTTACAATCTATCAGACGATCCCGTCGTTTCAGACATTGGATTAAAGTTATTTCTGACCCTAACTATCGACGAACTAAAGCTATATCAGATTCCAATATTGAAAAACAATCTTTGAACAGCTGGATAATAATGAGTTTGATTAATCGTTGGAGAAAATTTGTTGAGTCATTCCGACTAAATATTTTAGCGGCACCAAATAACATCCGTTTGGCAATTCAAAGTGCATGGAGAGGTAGAGAAAGAGGATTAGCAATATTTGCTGGAGTATTCCTTGCATCTCTCGTAATGACCACCGTCCTAGGGTATGCCGTAGGGTTAAACCAAACATTTTTCCAAGCCTCACTGGGGAATGATGTATTTGATGCAAAGTTAGATTTTCAAGAAGACCCAACAGGAAATTGGGAAGGCCGAACTAATGATTCATCTGTTTGGGAATCATTCTGTGATGATATCACTGATAGAGATGAATTCTCAGATTGTGGTCTTGTTTTTGGGCGTCAGGGAATACGTACTTCAGGATTTTTTGATTCTGATTTTGCTAATCCTCAGCCTTTGAATGTAGAGTCAATTAATAGCACAACTTCTGATTGGACGAATGTAAGTTGGGATTATATCGAAGCATCAGAAAACGGTCCACCAATTAATGATCAGAGAACAATTAGGTTCTATGGTGATGGAATTTGGGATGGTGAACTTGGTAAGAGGCACGCGGATACAGTTATTTTCGGAGATTGGCCTTCCACCGCATTAGATGCTGAAACTAATAGGTCGATTGTATTACCTTCAAAAATAGCAAGTTCAGCAGGTATTGAAATAGGTGGGAAGATAGATAGTCTAACTTTTTCTTATGTAACAGAAACTTACCAAGTTAGTGATGCTGTTGAGGCGTTCGAAGAATGCAGCACTATTCTTGATCCTAATTATGAGGTTGAGAGAATATTCTGTAAGGATACTTTCACAGTTACTAATCTAACATTAGCAGCCATCTATGAAGAGAGTTTTGGAAATCCTACACTATTATTTAATCCATTAATGGTTACAGATTCAGTACTTACAGATAATCAGAAAACAATTCTAATGCAGAATGATCATGGATTTTTGGGAGTGTCAGTGGATAGAACTCAGCTTCCAACATCTTCAACTCGTGATGCAACAAATTGGCTTAAAGATTTACAAAATGATTTAGAATCAACACAAGGCTTAGTTCCAGTATATGACTCAAATGGGAACGAAACTGGTACTGAGAAATCCTCAGTCCCGCGATATTTTGAAGTGAATAATGGTTCTGAAACTGTATTAATTTCTGTAGAATATGTAGATTTCATTTCTGGTACTATTACATTCCTAAATATATTTTTAGGAATTATACAAGTTTTCGATTATATTCTGGTTATACCGATAGTAGCGCTTTCGTTTGTTGTGTTACTCTATGGACTACAACTTTCATTAGAACAAAGAAGAAGGGAGGTAGCAATTCATAGAGTAATTGGAGGTACTCAAGATACCTTGTCTAGGATGATGATGATAGAAATAATAGCAATTGGTTCTGTTGCATGGGGGTTGGGTTATCTGTTAGCTACAGGTGCAGTTGAAGTGGTACTTCGAGCAGTTGGTTTCCTCAGATTTACTGAGGAAGGTAATTTTAGTGTCGATCCAATCCTGAGTCTGGGGTCAACAATTTTTGTTGGTATTTTCACATTAGCATTTGCTTACTGGCGAGGTTCTGTAACTACTCAACGATTCCTTAGTATGGAAATTGATGAAGGTGTTAGGAAGGTTAGTAATCAAAGAGAGCCATTATATGTTTTACATTGGGCAACTTTTGTGTTAGGTCTACTTGCCTTTATTGAAAGTTGGATTCAATCTAACGGGGGATACGGTCCTATAGGTAGCGGCGGGATATTTACTAACTTCATTATTAACGCAATTCTTCTACTGCTAGGGCCATTTTTCCTTTGGATAGGCGGGGCCCTTGTTCTATCGCAAATAGGTGCCTCTGGCCCTCAGATATTGAATCGCTTATTTGGCTGGTCTCCAGCAATTTCTGATATTCGCAGAGGATTGAGTGGTTCTGGCTCAACTACATCAGTGAGTCGATTATCATTGATTCTTTTGTTGACTCTTTCCATAGTAACATTGGCCGCGGTACAGGGGCACACTGGTACAATGGTAGACGAAAGGACGACTAATGCTCAGAATGGAGCAGATCTTATGGTTCAATTTGATAGTTCGTTAACTGAAGCGGAAGCTCGAGAAAAAATCATGCTTTCAATAAATTCTATTGGAGATAATGATATCAAAGATATTTCTTCTATGACTTCCGTAGCTAGGACACTTACTCAAACAAAGGATGAAGGAGTTATGCTGCTAACTTGGGTAGTATTTGATGGACATGAAGATACATTGATTTGGGATTCACAGGCAATCCCTAATGGGAATAGTATAGATGAAATATCAGAAAAATGGCGTCTTGGTGGATATACTGCTGGATCTGATGCCCGTGATTCTTTAGACAATCCATCAATAGGTAAATCACTAACCTTGGTATATACTACATATGAATTGAATGAGTTTGGGCTACCTGTTGAAAAAGGAACAACAGAATCTACTGTTAATTATGCTGGCCGTCACCAATGGGTTCCGGGAATTACTTCGATCGAAGCCTCTTCAGCGATAGTTATTGGAGAGAACTCATACAGGGAACTTGTTGGTGACCAAGTTGTAGATTCACATACTTCTTCAGTATGGATGTTTGAACTATGCGATCAGGATAACACTGACTGTTCCAAAGCATTGGAACTATTAAGTGCGGATATTAAGAGTAACACTGGCGTAATATCAGCATCTGATTGGTCGACTGCTCACGAAGATAATGAGCGTAATGGTGGTTTGATATTTGGTACACCTGGATTACTAAGTATGATGTTCGTTGTAGCTGCTTTAGCATCGGTTTCATCAGCATTCGTGTTCCTTTCCTTAGTATTAAGTCAGAGAAAGAGAGAGTTGGCAATATTACAAGCAATAGGTGCAAGTCCAAATCAGGTTATTCGGCTAGTACTCTTCGAAATCATGTCTATTCTTCTAGTTAGTATGGTTCTAGGTGTCACACTTGGTCTAGCAGTTTCAGAATCCTTCAATGGGTTCTTTAGTGTATTTGGATTTATTTTTCAATTATTCCTCGGTCAGAGTAACCCTATTGACAGAGATTTAATATGGCCTTGGTTTGAGATTATTGCAGTAAACGGATTGGTTCTAATTTCAGTAATTCTATCTTTATTATTTACAACTAGAAGAGCACTTGATTCTGATTTAGCTACGGTATTAAAGGGTGAGTAAAATGTCTGAAAAACAAAAAGAAATTCTTCGCGCAAACTCCATCTATCACATATATGAATCGAATGCAGAAGATGGTAACGTAGTTGCTCTTAGAGGTTTGAGTGTTTCCATAAATGAAGGCGAAGCAGTGGCAGTAGTAGGTCCTTCAGGATCTGGTAAATCTACACTACTCAAGTGCTTAGGTGGATTAATGAAGCCATCTGCGGGTTCTGTAGAGTTGGCTGGAACTAGAATGACTAGATTGACAGGTAAGCAATTAGTTAAACTAAGGCAGGAGACTGTCTCTTTTATCTTTCAAGATTCAAATTTACTTCCTCATCTTAATGCCATTGATAATGTTGCACAACCTCTAATCCATCAGGGAATACTAGCTAGAAATGCAAGACCTAAAGCACAAGCTCTTCTTGAAAAACTTGGTATGGGTGATAGAATATATGGAATGCCGGAAGAACTTTCCGGCGGTGAGCAACAGAGGGTCGCTATCGCTAGAGCATTGATTACAGAACCAAAATTAATTTTAGCTGATGAGCCTACAGGAGCTTTAGACCCAATTACTAGTAGAGAAGTATTACAATTATTCTATGAACTTCATCATGAGAGCCAAGTTGCGTTCCTGCTTGTAACCCATAATAGAGAAGTGGCATCATTTTGTGAACGCTCTCTTGAACTTCGAGAGGGCCGTTTTATCGCACAGCACGGTACCGATGTTGATATTGGCGATTTATCTGACTCAAGAGAATTAATTATTGACGATACCGGAACTATCACACTTCCTCCTGACGTATTACTGAACTTAGGAGGGCCTGGTCGATTTGAAATGACCGAGATTGAGAGAGATATTCTTAATTTAGAGAGAGTGGATGAAGAAAAGATATCTGTATCCAGTGGGAAAAATTCAATGATTTTATCTCCATCATGTCCAGCCTGTTTTTATGATTATGGAGGAAGTACAGATCAATTATGTCCTGAATGTGGCTCTAGTAGGCCAATGATACAGGCCTAAAGTTGTGGAAGAGAAAATTTCTGAGGCTTGGCAATTCCTAAATCTTTAGGTAAATCTCTAGTTTTTGTAGGCAGAGTGACTGGAATCATTTCTTTACCGATGAGCGCAACTCTACTTTCTCTTCTGTCGGAAAGAACTTCTCTTCCTACTAATGGCGCTAGATTTCTTGAAAATTCCATTATCTCGTCATGGGAAGGCATATTTTCAATAGTATGATTTGATTGCGAATTTCCTACATAAATGTAGCCTTTAGCTTCAATAAAGTCTGGATCTGCAATATTATCCAATCTTGCGTAATCATTCCAATGGCCAAGGGATTCTCCTTTGATTAGTGTATGTCTACAAACAGTTCTCGTATCTAGGCTTGGAAGCAATTCAAGTGTTTGCTCTAGTTTTTCAAAAGCGGATTGGTCAAATTTTGGTTTACAAATTCTATCAAAAATTTCTTTATTTGGTGCATCCACACTAACGTATAGTTGAGTTGGAAGAGTATCTAGATTTTCAATTACTTTTGGTAATGAACCGTTTGTAACTAAGAACGTTGAAACACCATGTTGATGACAAATATCTAAGAATTCAGCTAATCGAGAGTAAAGTGTAGGCTCTCCATTAAGTGAAATAGCAACATGTTTTGGGTCTTGAGCATCCAACCATTTTTCTCTAGGTACTGAAGGATGTCCACCAAAACCAGTTAATAATCTTCGATGGGCTTTAACAGACTGAAGAAATAATTCATATGGATCATCATCAATCTTTGTTAGAGCATCTGAATGAGGTTCCCTCCAGCAATATGTACACGCTAAATTACAGGTGTCTACATTCGGAGCCATTTGCATACAGCCATGACTTTCAATCCCGTAAAATGTTCCTTTGTAGCAAGATCTATCTGCGACGAGACTTTGTTTAGTCCAGTGGCAAACTTTGACTCCACCATGTTCTCCAACTAAGTGATAACTTTGTTTTGCTAGACGAGCCGCAATTTCTGGTTCAATTTTAGTCACAGGATTCTGCATAGGCATCAACTCCGACATCAATTCCCTCAGAGGGGCAGTGTCAGATAACACCTCGAGTTGAGGTTTAGATTTCAATTCTACGCAACTAAAGAGATATTTGGCAGGCGAATAGACTATGACTTACTACCTCTACGAAATGTTTGATGACAGACTTACTTGAAAGTAATCACTATCTTATCAGGAAAAAATTACTCAAAATTGTGGGCGAAAAATTTCACATATATTCTGATGATAACCAAGAGGAATTAATAGGCTATTCTTATCAAAAAGCCTTCAAAATAAAAGAAGACATTAGAGTTTATACCGATGAAAGCGAAACAGAAGAAATATTGAAAATAAAGGCTAGGAATGTCTTAGACTTATCCGGTAATTATGATTTTTCTGACTCAAAAAATGGTGATTTTATAGGCGGTGTCAAACGACATTTCAGAAAATCAATATTACAAGATAGTTACTCAGTTTTTGATTCAGATAAACAAATTTTTGCTGAAATAAAAGAAGATAGGATGTTTAGCGCTATTATACGTAGAATTGTCCCATTTGCAAAGTATGTATTCCCTCAGCAATTTATGCTAAATTTTCCTGGAAATCCTACAATAATATTTACACAAAAGATGAATCCTGTAATTCAGAAGCTTACTGTTGATATTCCCGAAGGAAATCAGTTAGACCCTCGAATTATTCTTGGCGCAGCAATGGTAATTATTGCGATTGAAGGAAAGCAAAATTAGAATATGTGGTAAATATTTCCTATGCCAGTATAGCAACCATTGAAATAGGAATGGTCTAGGCCGTCTCTAATGGCAAACGATAGCATACCAGAGGCTCTGACGTTTGATGACGTACTTTTGTTACCTGCTGAATCGGCAGTACTTCCAGCTCAGGTCAAGTTGAAGACTAGACTCACTTCGACTATATCTTTGAACATTCCAATAATGTCTGCTGCTATGGATACAGTAACAGAATCTCGTATGGCTATAGCTCTAGCTCAAGCAGGTGGGATAGGGGTAATACACAGGAATATGACAATCGAAGAGCAAGCATCGAAGGTCAATTCTGTCAAGCGATTCGAATCTGGTTTAGTTTTGGACCCTATCACGATTACACCTTCTACAACAATAGGTGAAATGCGTCGATTGACAGAAAAACACGGATTTTCTGGCCTTCCGGTAATCGATGAAGATGAAACTCTAGTAGGTATAATCACAAATCGTGATATTAGATTTGTTGATGATGATAGCCAACTTGTGTCTACAATGATGACTACTGATTTAGTCACGGTTCCTGAACATGTGGATCCTGAATATGCTAAGAAATTATTACATAAGCATAGAATTGAGAAATTATTAGTTGTTGATACAGAAGGGAAATGTACTGGGATGATGACAGTTAGAGATATTCAGCGTAGTAGAGATAATCCTGATTCATGTAAAGATAAACATGGACGCTTGAGAGTTGCTGCAGCCACAGGAACTGGTGAAAAAGGAATTCAAAGAGCAATTGCATTATTTGAAGCAGGTGCAGATGCAGTAGTAGTTGATACCGCTCATGGGCATTCTCATGGCGTGATACATACTGTGGCGAAAATCAGAGAAATAGTTGGTGCTGAATCTCAGATTATTGCAGGAAATGTGGCTACTGCAGCAGCTGCAGAAGCATTAATTTCTGCTGGAGCTAATGCGATTAAAGTTGGAATCGGTCCAGGGTCAATTTGTACTACTAGGATTGTTTCTGGCGTTGGCGTTCCTCAATTAACTGCTGTTCAAAGCGTTGTTTCTATATGTAAGAAATTAGATATTCCAGTAATTGCAGATGGAGGTATAAAGTTCAGTGGCGATATTGCCAAGGCAATCGCTGCCGGAGCCGATTGTGTCATGGTAGGAAGCCTTCTTGCAGGAACTGATGAAGCACCGGGAGAAGTAATTCTTTACCAAGGCAGATCATACAAGGTTTATCGTGGAATGGGTTCAGTAGGAGCAATGAGTAAAGGCGCTCATGATCGTTATTTCCAATCAGAACAGGGAGATACAAGTAAATATGTTCCTGAAGGAATCGAAGGTCGAGTACCCGCCAGAGGACCAGTTGAAAACGTAATACATCAACTAACTGGAGGTCTTCGTTCTAGTATGGGTTATACTGGAAATCCAGATATTAATTCAATGAAGAATAATTGTAGTTTCGTTAAAATCACCAATGCAGGTTTATCAGAATCTCATGTTCATGACGTAGAAATAACACGTGAAGCTCCAAATTACAGAAGGTGAGATGATGGAAACAATTGTCCTTGGAGGAGGATGTTTTTGGTGTGTTGAAGGAGCTCTATTGGGACTGAAAGGTGTTTCAACAGTTATCCCTGGATATAGTGGTGGACATTTACAGAATCCAACATACGAACAGGTCTGTAGTAAAACGAGTGGTCATGCGGAGGTAGTGGAGGTAACTTTTGATCCTGAAATCATACCAAGAAGAATTTTGTTAGAAGTATTTTTTACATGCCATGATCCAACCCAATTGAATCGTCAAGGTAATGATATAGGGCCTCAATATCGTAGCGTTGTGTTTTACAAGAATGAGGAAGAAAAATCTGATGTTGACGAAGTTGTTAACTATCTTCAACAAAACTTTGTTGATGAAATTGTAACCGAAGTTTCCCCGTTAATCAATTTCTATGTGGCTGAAAATTATCATCACAACTATTTTGCTAATAATCCAAACAATCCATATTGTGCAATGGTGGTCAGTCCTAAAATATCTAAAACTAGGGCGAAACATGCTTCGTTATATGAATAAAAATTCCACACTGATTTTCTTAATTCTATATTGAAATCCTATTATTAGAAGAATAAATTTGAGAAATATTCAACTATTGAATAAATGTCAGTGTAAAATATGCCATCTAATGCGACAGTAGAACCTACTTCGCCTTATGATAAAGCTTGGACGATTCATGCATCGATAATAGGTTTGAATATGGGTAATATATTATTTCGAGGACTAGAATTAGACCAATCTGATCCGGACATGATAGTTGTTACAGGATTAACTATTTTAGCCGCTGCTCTACCTTTCCAAGCAATATTTTTCCTAATAAATTCCTATATTAGAGAATTTGATGGGACTAATGAGTTAGAATATGTGATGTTGGAAAGATTACTAATTATTTGTCAAGTAATTTCTTATTCTTCATTGATAGGAATTGCAATTCTAATGACAAATACTCATTATTACATGGGTACAGCGTTTATTGTTTCAGCAATTATAGCTGTATTATTCCTGAGAACAGCATCCAACCAAGCAGATACATTGTCAAGAATGTCAAGATAGTGAAGGGGTGACATTCATGGTAGACGGTGTTTCAGTTAGTCCCATGTCGGATGCACTTCAATTCCCAAGTATCCCCCCTGATTCACCTTGGGAAGCTTATCTATTACTTCTGATTGTTCCATTTTTACTGAGGTTATTATTTATTGCACCACCATTGATTGATTTGGTTAATACTTACGCTCCTCCCGGAAATAGAACTGGACATATTAAGTGGTTTTTGACTAAATTCAAGAAATTACCGATGGAGGGGTTTTGGAAAATAGTCCTTAATGAAGTTCTTTCGTTTATACTACCTGCTATTATAGCATTGACTGCAAGACTAATTATCGATGGAGACATTGGATGGACTAGTTGGGAAGAAACCCCAGAATCTGGAAAAATATTACTTCTTTTGGCGGGCATTATATGGTTGATAGTTGACTTTGGTAAAGTTACTAAATCCAGGAAAAATATCCAAACTATTGCTAAGTACAATCTTACAACAGCTAAAATTTTTGTAGAAGGTACTGTAGTTAGCCGAGAGTTCCTAAAAACAGTAGATGAATTCACAATTCCTAGGCCTTGGAGAGAAATAATTGAGGTATCTGAGGATGATGATGGCGTACACAAACCAAAACAAACGAATCCAATTCAAGATATTCTCACTAGTCTTTTGGATAAAGGTGTAGATATGCTGGAAGAGGTATTAGCAAAGGCAAAAGATCCTGCTTCTGGAATGATAGAAAAAATCGATAACGAAATTCGTGAACGTATCACTAACCAAGTTCAATTATCGTCAAAATCGCTATTTAGAGATGTTATTTTTTCTATAGCCCCGCTAATAATCCTGTTAGGATTACAACGATTTATAGGCTAGCCAATGTTTTATCTTTGTTAAAAATTATTTTTTCTTTTGGAGAAGCAAATAGAATCCAACCTATTCCCATAATAATCTGAATTAGTGCAGATAAAGCTATTACTTCTCTGAGTTGTAAGAATTGATTTTCAAGTATGAAACCTGCTGTAATTGCTGATAATCCCATCATAAGAGTTAGTGCTAAGAAATCCGCACCTGCAACTCGTCCTCTCCATTCATCTCCAGCCCGTTCTTGAGTTAAGGTGGTTGATTGAACCCAGTTAAAACCACTAGACGCATGAGAGATAAAAATCATTAGTAATAGCAAATTATTCCATTCCATCAATGAAATTATTGCATAAAATATTCCCGAGATTCCTACCGCCAGTCCAATAAGATATGGCCTTAAGATATGATTATTCATTAGTGGTCTACCCGCCATTGGTCCAAAACCAGAACCAAAACCTCTAGCCATGAATAAAATTCCTATTCCTGCGGCAATGTCTCCAAATCCTGCTTCCATTCCTATCAGTATCAAGAGAAATATCTGCGCCCCTCCACCCGAAGACCACAGCGCTTTTGCAAGCACCAATCTTCTGACTTCAGGAGTCTTAACTATGTATTTCCAGCCATCTGTAATTTCTTTAACAACAATATTTACAGACATATTTTCGCGTTCGCTAGTATCAGGGCCTCCAAAAGGGAGAGTCATAATGAAAATCGCTGAAACTAGGAAAGTTACCGCATCAATCCATAATGCAGTTGTTATCCCATATTCTGCAATTGTTAAACCACCTATTGATGCTCCAATGCCTAGTGCAAGTGACCAACCGCCAGAACCTAACGCATTTGCAGTAAGTAATTCTTCATCGTTACAAATATTTGGCAGATATGCATATTGTGCGGGATCAAAAATAGATTTAGCAGCAACCATCGCAATCGCCAGAAAATATACTGAAGACAAATTATTCAATAAATCAAATTGTAGTACAATAAATAAAACCAGAAATGCCGCAAGATCAGAACAAATCATTAATCCTTTACGTGAATAACGATCAGCTAACATACCCGTGAATGGAGTCATAGCAGCTAAAGAGAAACTTCTAGTTGCTAAAACTCCAGCTATAGCAAGGGGTGAGTTATCACTTGATTCACCAGCTAAAATGAATAACGCAATTACTGTGAACCAATCTCCAATATAGGATAATTCCTGTGCTATGAATAACCTACGAAAAGAGTGATTTTTCTTCAGTAAATCGATATACCCTACACCACTCATATTCTTCGCATAACTTATGTATTATCAACTGATGCTTCATCATAACAAATAAGACCAAACTGTCATCGCAAGTAGCATGGTTGAGGACCGTCTAGTGTGGATAGATCTTGAAATGACAGGTTTAGATCCGGATGAGAATACAATCATTGAGATTGCAACAATTGTTACCGAAGGAGATTTATCCATAGTAGCAGAAGGACCCAGTTTCGCAATATCAGTTTCTGAAGAAGAATTAGCAAAAATGGACGAATGGAACGTTTCACATCATACACAAAATGGATTGTTAGAAAGAGTTCGTTCTTCAAAAATAACTATGAGTGAGGCAGAAAATAAAACTCTAGACTTTTTACAGTTACATTGCCTTGCTGGGGTGCCGCCTTTATGCGGAAATACAATTGGTCAAGACCGTCGTTTTTTACGTAGATATATGCCTAATTTACACTCTTTCTTCCATTATCGAAGTGTAGATGTTACAAGTGTTAAGGAATTAGTAAGAAGATGGTATCCTGAATTACCAAAATGGAGGAATAATTCAGGTCATAGAGCATTAGGAGACATTAGAGGCAGCATCGACGAACTATCATATTACAGAGATAGTATTTTTCTAGAAAATTAGACAATTTTACGTTATTTTGATAAAAATATAAATTAGTTTTTAGAGTTTATAATTATCCGACATCCATGAAGGGCAGTGTCAGCATATTACTTTCAATTCTGATGTTATCAACGGCTCTGGCTGGTTGTGCGTCAAACGATAGCATCAGTCAAACTAATGATGATGTAGATGAATTACAGAAAAATCAGGATGAAATGTCTCTCTTGTTGGAGGCGTTAATCAATGAAAATATAGCTTTGAGAAATGATCTTGATGCATTGAATAATACTTCCAACTCAATGATAGTACAAATAGATGAATTAGTCCAAGAAAGAGAAGAATTGCTTTCTCAAATAAGTTCTAGTGATTATAACAATTCTGCATTATACAATATTATGATAGACCAGACTCTTGAATTAGCAGCCTTACAGGCTTTATTAGAGTCAGAAGGTGAGGCCATAGATAGCCTTGATAATGCTCTTGAATCTACTAAACAATCTCTTCAAGAACTTTCTGATAAAGTAATTTTGTATAGGCCTCTCCCGAATGTTGATTGTCCTACCATCAGTAATGGAATAACAGTTATATCTGGATTTGATGATGGTTCCGGGAAAGGTGAAGAAAATGACGGAGTTTTACATCTCGATGAGGCTAAACACAGTTTTTCATTCTGTAATACTGTTTTCGAAAGATTGACTGATAATCAGGTATTACCACCAGGATCTTCAGGTCTTACTTGGATAATTGAATTAGATGAAGTTGTATTATTTACCGGAAATAACGGCTCTACAGGTTTAGAGTTGTGGGTAAGTGATGCAACCAAAGAAGGAACACAATTGGTAAAAGATATTTTTCCAGGCGCTTATTCTAGCGGACTAATTGACCCTGTAAGATTTGGCGAAGGAATACTATTTGCGGCTAGTAATGGAATCAATGGAAGTGAACTATGGTATTCTGATGGAACCGAAGAGGGAACTTACATGGTTAAGGATATCAATCCAGGTTATGCCAGAGGACTGTTATCTTCATCCGTTAATGGTTATTCTTCTTTAATCACAGAATCGAGGTCTGGAGCATATTTCAGAGCTACGAATGGTGTCAATGGTACTGAGTTATGGTTCACTGATGGAACAGAGGAAGGGACAAATATGGTTTCAGACATTAATCCAGGAGCTTCTGAAAGTATACCTAGTTCTTTGATGACTATTGCTGATATAGTTTATTTTTCTGCAAATAACGGGGTGAATGGGACAGAACTTTGGAGAAGTGATGGTACTGTTCAGGGAACTTCAATGATAATGGATATTAATCCAGGTTCACCTAGCAGTGATCCTTCACAAATTACTGAAGCCGGAGGAATGATTTATTTTTCAGCAAATGATGGAATTGTCGGTCAAGAATTGTGGAAAACTACTGGTATAGAATCGACCACTGTCCTAGTGAAAGATATCAGAGAACCAACTGATTTCGCAGGTGGAGCAAATTATGGGAGTTATCCATCAGATCTAATTGAATTCAATGATAAATTATATTTTGCAGCGGGATCTTACAGAGATGATTGGGAGATAAGTACGATTGAACTTTGGACGAGTTCAGGAACCAATGAAACCACATATAGAGTTGGTGAAGATGAAGAATGGTTTGGTTATCCACAAACGATTACTCCTTATGGTGATGAATTGTTTATGTCAATTTCGACAGTTGTTGCTTCTGCTTGGAGGAATTATACTTCATGTATTTGGGAAGGGAATAGTGAGCAGGTTGCTAATGGATTTGATGATTTATGGTACTGTACGAATCCACTTTTTGAGCACTGGTCCGATGAAAATGTTTCTGAGATTGAAGATAGGTGGAACTACTGTGAATATAATGACATGAACGGTGAATGGTATTGTACAGATTTTATTGATCAAAACCCAGAAAATGAATTTCTCTATAATCAGGAGAAGCATATTGAATTTGATTTCTGGGGTAATTTTGATACTGGTCATGAACCTGCATTATCTGATGGAACGCTTGATGGAACTTACATTATTACAGAGGTTGCCCCATGGACCTTCAATGGCGAAATTTGGTTTAATGCTAATTCAATGAACTATGGAGCTATGGAATCAGATCCTGAAGTTCTTGGAGATGTAATTTACTTCTTTGGCTGGACTCCTTGGAACTATTGGGAACTATTCAGAACCGATGGTAGTGCGGATGGGACAATGCTGGTGAAAGATTTGTATCCAGGATATTTTGAATCAGATTGGCCTACAAGTCTGACTACTTTGGAACGTATGGATTCCGTTGTATGGTTTGGTGA
>Ga0208763_1000169_pt1 | contig 14192 bp, 5 predicted proteins | sample ETNtaG_20_FD_185756 | JGI IMG/M metagenome (GOLD analysis project Ga0208763, IMG submission 185756) | Marine microbial and viral communities from oxygen minimum zone, Eastern Pacific Ocean - ETNP201306PF45B (SPAdes) (version 2) | ecosystem: Environmental > Aquatic > Marine > Oceanic ... | reverse complement strand
TACGAAATATAAATTTTCATTACTCGCTCCAACTTATGACTATTATTCCGGCACAATTGAAACAAGCAATGAATTACCGGGAGTAAGAAGAACTCAAGTACAAAATTTGGCTTTTAACGGTTCTGATGTTATAAATATCACTGGAGGACCCGGGGCGTTCAGGTCAAATCTAAGGGATGAAAACTCAGCGGTTTGCACTCGGATATTTTTTAATAGCGGTATGGCTGTCGAGAATACTTTTAACTATAATGGGGAGGCGATGGCAAAGGGGAACGTTGGGACGTACACGGGCAACCAACTGAATTTCGGGGATTATGTTATAACTGGATACTCAAACAACTCTGTAGAAAATGAAAGCCAAGCAGTACCATACTCGGGTAATTATTACTCTGGACAAAATTTAATTTGGTCAATAGAGCCACTTTTTGAAGACGATCCAAAATTCATAAATAATAGCTTTTCTTCATATAGAATTATTAACATTAAAGAAGAAGAAAATAAAAGCTATAATATTCAAGGCCTTTCTTATTCAACTGGTAAATATACAGAGGTAGACGAAGTTGGAACCAGCTTTTCCAAGACAGCAAACTTGCAAATGTACTTCCCTATACCCAACAATGCGGGAGGAACTAGTAATTTAAATACTTGGACTTCTAATTATCCACAACAAAACCCAAAACCTAGCGCCAGCGAGAATGAAAGAAATAATAATATACTGCTAGTTCAGGAAGATAAGCCTTCTATTAACGGTGTTATTAAAGAAAATTACGTTACCTTAAAAAGTGAGTTTAGCGTAGCTGGATTTAAAAACAATTTAAATATTGCTAACGATGACGGAACGGTGGGTATAAATTATGGGGAAAGTAGAGATATAAATAAAATTAGTTATTCTTTTAGTATTGTGTCAACTGGGGACCCACAAATAACCAACGATTGGGCTGCAGCAAATGACCCAAGAATTGTTCCTGTAGTTAATACTCAAACCCAAAGCTCTAAAGAAAAGTCAGTAACCTATCTAGTTTCCCCCGATTACTACGACTCAATGAAGGAAAATGAGTTCGCGTTAGTAACGTCAGAGAATACTCAGTTTTTTAATAACGAAAAAACTAAAATTGAAATAGAGTCATTAGTTGGATCCATACCTAGGGACAATAATAACAACATCATGCCTTTTTATATTGTTGTTTACCCCATTTCTGAACAAGGTATTGTGGGTTATGGTCTTTTAAGGGGCATTACCTTATCCGAAGAGGCTCAGCAAAAATTAATTTCCCCGGTTGAGGCGTACTCTATTAGCAGTTTAACAACCAGAGATGAAAACGATATACCCATTCAAACTAGCAGCGCCGGGGATACTTTACTATACTCACTAGACAACACAGAGCCAGTTTTTGAATGGACGTTGGGCAGCCAAGACCCTGTATTTAACAGGCCAGAAGACGAAGAGAGCAGTTTCGGAAGATATGAATTGGACTTTACTCAAGTACAAGATGTTCAATACAGACTCACTATTAGAGAACCATCAAGCTCAAATATTCCCTCTAATAATATTTATTTTGAATTTACTGGCTATAGCTCAGACTCTACTATTCCGTCTTTTACCTTTAATGAAAATTACAACACTCCAGCTATAATTGACGACATAGCCGGCGCGGGTCAGACCTACAATGGAGACCAACTAAACAATAGGCAAATAGGCAAACATCAAATTGTTGGACAAGACGGCAAGGTAGTTAAAGAGTATTTTAAATGCGATGCCAGTGGATTTGTGATCCAAAACTCACCAATGTACCCATTAAGGGAATTTGATGTGGTTGTAGAAGTTCAAGATTCATTTGGTAGAACTAGCTCCAATAATACCGTTTACTCAAATACTATTATTCAGGGAACAGACCCAAATAAAAATCAAGAGTCTTATGATGAAAAATTATTCAACAATGGGTATGATATATTAGGGGTACAAATTGCTTCCCCTAGTGGTTTATTTTTTGCCCAAGAAGACAGTCCTAAAGGTTTTAGTCCGCGGTACTTAAGTATGGAACAGGCCGCTACCTTAAATTACCCCTACAAAGCTTCAGTCAGATTAATGCCTGAAGGCAAGCTTGCTTTTACTTTTGAAGAGGTCCAAAACGACAAAGGTAAAGTTTTACTAAGTGACGAGGAAATTGACAAATTTTTTAACGACGCGCAAGGGGCTGTCATTTACTATACAACGGGTAATAGCTCGGTAGCTATTGAAGAAGACAGTGAGGGCAACGTTCTTCAAAACAACACTAAATTCACAAATTTAGCACCACACTTTGAAATAGATATTGCAGAACAAGCTAACAACAGTTACTTACTGCTATCTGATAAAAATGTAGAGAACGGTAGAGCAAGTGAGGTTACTAATAAAACGCTCAGTAACGGTGAGGTAGTAGGCTCAGCCTTTGACGGAGTCGTAACCACAGAAAAAGATGGAAACTTTATAGTTTATCGTGATGCTTTTATATTTGGGGACAACGACGGAATAGATGGTTTCGAAATGCCGTTTCCAATGATACTAAGACCTGAGGTAACTAATATACAATTGAGCATGGCTTTTTTTGACTCGTTGTCGTTAAATAAAGCTTTTAACGTAAATGATAACGAGGCCCCAAGAATGGAAACGGCAGTAATTAATAATGAAACATTTCAAATAGAAAGAATTTTCAGAGACACTAGTTTAAATTTCTCCACATTACCCAAAAAAGACGTTCCATTTACAATTACAAATGTTACCAGCACCCAAGATACCGCCTTCTTAAACGAATTAGGGTCGTCTTTTAGGATGGGAGAGTTTAATGCCAACTCAGCCTATAATACGTCTTTGGGATATCAAGCTTGGGGCGAAATAACGGTTGGCCGACGGGACAGGGAATCCAAAATACTCTGTTTTGACCATGCTGCTTATGGTATTGGAACTGCTCCTGAAATAACTTTTGAAGAAGCGGTTTCTTCCACAAACGCATTTAATATAATTGATAGTAATACCGATACTTTAGAAGCCTCAGCCAGATATTACTCGATGCAAATGGACGCCGCTTTTGGTAAAGGGAATGTAGATTTTCAAGGAATATCTATGTACGCCGTGTCAAAACGGGCCAGTTATAATGAAGGCAGCAGCGCATGGCTAAGAGGGCTTGGACCGAGTGTTTCTCAGGGTTATCAGACTGCTTTTAGTTTAAGTCAAAGGCGGATTATAATATTAAACGTCCCACTAGAAGACGAGTTGTCAACAATTAGTCCAAATAAATATAGCGTAACAATATCTACTGAATCACCTGTTCCTGTAGATGGAGGAATAAATACCAATCTACCAATACCAGAGGACACAAATGAAATGGATTATCTAAGAAGGGTAGGCTACGCCAAAGGAAATAGGAAGGGTTGGTACAGTAGTAAACCCTCAACAGCAGCAACTACTGATTATCAGGTTATAAAAGAGGCAGGGCAGTTTACTGTAATAATTCGCCAAGACGCAAACGATTACTTTAATCATGATGCAGGTAGATGGATGAAGGCAGATTTTGGCATTAGTGCTCGCCTAAAAAACGGAGGCGGATTAAAAATAAAATTTGGCGTTTTAGCCGATATGGAATAATAATCTAATATGAAACCTGAAGCTTTTGAGGCTGCAATAAAAAGTAACACCGACAGGCTTTACGTAATAGGAAATAGAAAAATCGTATGTAAAAATGGCGCGTTTTTGAGTATAGGTAATAATCAAGTCTACTACCAACTAGAAAACTCAGAAATAATAAACATAAAAAGAAGTTTTACAGGTGCAAAAAAAGTCATAACTATTAAAGGCGATTTCACTTACAAAATTGCAGCTGGAGACACTCTAGAAATTACTTTTTCAGAACATGAAGCTTACAGTTATTCCAACATAAAGCAGGACAATAATTTTAAATACAATACCGGAGATTTGATCTACTCTCAAGGAGGAATATGTTCAAGTGACAGGCGAAACATAACCGGAGAATATACAGAATTTACAGTAACAAAAGTAGACCCAAAAGGTAAAATTCTTGAAATGTCTATAAGTTCACCGGGTAAATATATCGCTCCTCCCCAAAACCCAGTAAAAGTAATGAATGATACCGGTGAATTTATTACAGTAGATGTAGAATACGACGAAGCCGAATCTTCTTCAGTCTTAGAAAAAGACGTAAAAAAAGCCACCTTTTCTGATGGCAAAACGCAGATAGAATTACAGTATCCAATACCGGATACAGTTACCGAAGGTTTGCTTAGCTTAAAAAAACAGGTAATTATTTTAAACAAAAAGTACGGAATGCCTTCAGTAGAAAATGTTCCCTGTGAACTGTCTTTCGACTTCTCACCAATTGCAAAAATCCCTCTGTTGTCTCACGAGTCACTAAATCCATACGCTATGTATAACGAAGGTATAAAAATGATAGAAAAAAAATTCATAGATATGGAAAAAAGAATCTCAAATTTGGAAAATAGAAATTATTAATTATCTTTATGAAGTAATCCACCGGGACGTTGTTGTTTTATTATTTCCTCAATAACAACCCCCTGCAAAACTTCTCCCAGTTCACTATTGTTTTGCGCCTCTTCATTTTCCTCTCTAGCTGAATCAGATCCAGACGACCCCTGAGCTGTAGTTTCCGCTTTAGCTTGTCCACTTTTATCTATATTGACGTTAATTTTAACATTGTTGGTCATGTTGCCGCCGTTATTGACAGTTGGCCCACCTCCACCTCCAGCGCCCACTAAACCGCCAGAAGCGTAACCGGGGACATTTCCGCGATTAAGCTCTGTCATGAAGCCTACGCCGTGAGTACGGACTGCTTGAGGGCTCATTATATACTCTCCACCCATTACCTTAGCCAGCCCCCCATTAGCGTTATTTCCTCCTATCCCGGGGTAATTTGACGGATAACTGTGTGATGCTCCCGTGGTAGCGCTAAAGGAGCCAGTTGTACCACCATAACCCAGAGGGTAACTGCTACTTGCTCCTGTTGATGGATCAAAATCCACGTCTATTGCTGCTGGAGAATCAGGCTTACCCATTGACATTAGCTTCGCTCCACCTATTAACATAGCAGCATTCATAAATGCCCCCATTGTCCGAGCTTTCTTTTGATCTTTCACGGCTTGAATTTGAGCTTTTCTGCTTGCTTTTTCTTGAGCTACATAATTTTGATAGTTTGCTATCGCTTGCTCTTTTTCAAACATTCTAGCTGTCTGAGGATCGCCCTCTGACAATCTACCCATTAAGGAAAGTCTATCACTAACTTCAAACCTACCTTCGGTTGGGCGAGCTCTTTCGCTAATCAGTCTTCCAGTCTCTGGATCTCTTCTGTAATAAACAAACCCCTTAGCAAGAGAAACGTTTGCGGAACGGCCACTGCCAGATATAGAGTCAACACGGCCAGCATCGGGGTCAGCTCCACCTAAGTAACCCAACTCACTCCTCCCTTGTCCGTAATTTTGCATTGGCAACGGTTTGTCAGGTTTAGGAGCCATTGCCGCCCCAATTATACCTGAAGCAGCTCCTGACCCTAAAGCCAACATACCCATAGCGCCCATACCGGGTCCCGCTTGGCCGCCGTTAGCATATCCATTAATAGCGTTTAAAGTTCCTACTCCTATTTTATTAACAGCAGATTTTTTAATTACAAATTCCCCACCAGACATTTTTGTCAATACGTCATCTTTGTAACCAGAACCCCCTGTAACTAAGCCACCACCAGCGTATCCTCTTACATAACCTCCTTGAGCAAAAGCTCCGGGAGAATTACCTGCAAACATTTTGGAGAACATCATGTTGGCAAATATCTGACTAGACATTTGGTTAATTGAATTAAGAATGCTTTGGGCCATATTAGCCAAAGCACCTTGCACAGTTGTTGCTCCGGTAGATATAGATTGAAACGCTTGAGCGAAAGAGGACTTCATAGTCCCAGCTACGTCTTGGACCCCGCTTCTAAAATCCCTAAACGCGTCAACCTGATTGTAAGCCATTTCATTTCTAAATGTTTGGCCCATAACCCCGCCGACATCAACGCTACCTATACCGTAAGCGGCAATTTGATCATCTATTGATCCTTGATAAGTTCTAGCTACATCTTTTGCCGACATTTGACCACGCTTCGCTCTTCTCTTCGCGTCATCAACACTCTGCTTAGATAGTATAGCTTGAGTTATTCTTATTTCCCTTTGTTTTTCAGTATTCAATATGCGAGATAACCTTAACGCTTCTTTATCAGCTTCGTTTTTCTCCTTATTAATATTTTTTGAATCTGTAAGAGCGTTTGTTGCGTTGTCTCCCGCGGTTTTAAAATCTTCTCCAATTTTTCTAAAATTAGGAAGAACAGCCTCTAAAAGCTGTAAAGTAAAATCATCTTGGGGAAGTTTAGGACCCATTATACCACGTATTCGAGTCATTTCGTCCTCCATCTCTCTTGGGGACATCGTTAATACTCTATCAAACGCTTTACTTACCGATTTTTGCTGAGACACGCCCAAATTATTATCCATAAGATAAGATGTGCGTAGAGCATTAGCGCTAACGAAAGCTTTGCTTTCAGCTTCTCTTTTTGAAGCTTTGGCGATATTCATATCTTGCTCAAATCTTCTCTCTGCTTCCGCGTCTGCTAACTTTTTAGTTTCATTTGAAAGCCCTATAGTGTCTTTAGTAGCCCGAGCTATAGCCGTTGCGTATTGCATTTGTTGCACCGCCAACCTATTTGCTGCTTGGGCCTCTCTTTTTAAATCAATACTAGAGCGAGCTTGTCCTCTGGCCATACGCTGAGCGCTGAAACCTCTTCTTGAGGCTCCTCTTATAGCGGCGCCCAAATCGGGACCGAGTCCTGTCGGCTTCCTAATACTAGCTTGCCTAGCGGCGTCAAGCATTTCAGGCGAAAACATACCCCCTTGTTCAAACATGGATCGAAAAGCAAATCTAGCCCCTGCTACTTCTTTCGGGTCTGCGCCAAGGTTAAAAGTGCCTTCTTTTCTATCGAACTGAAAAGCGCTTGCAAAACCCTTAGCCATTCCAGTTTTACCTAATTTGTCTAAAAGATCTAAAAAAGCTCCAATTCCGGTTCTTGTGTCCGCTTTACCTATACCCTCTAACTCCTCTAAAGCGGTAGTATAGGCTCCCCGGCCAGCATATATAGCCTGACCTGACCGAGCCGCCTCTGCCCTCCTCATTGTACCTATGCCCCTGAAACCACCAGTAGCTATTTCTGCTCCCACCTTAGACCCTATTATACTGTTTAAAAGTACTTGGGCTTGGCTTTTTTTTGTTTCATCACCTATAGTATTTCTAAATTGCCTTATCAGTGTGCCACCTGTCGACAAATCTGGCACTTCCTCGGTTTGGAGTGGTCCTTCTTTAGTAAGACTAGCAAACCCTCCCTGTTCAGTTACAAAACTTTGCAGGCCTTGAGCTGCTTGAATTTGCTGCTGAATTACGTCTAACTCCCTTCTTTGTTTCCTTAAAAAACTTGAGGTAGGAGCTCCTTTGGCTATCGCAGCTCCTGCGCTAGGCAAAGTGGTTTTTAATCCAGTTGCAAGCTCTGCAAAAATAGGATTGGCTCCTTCTTTTTTCGCTTCACTTTCAAGGAAACCCAAAGCTTGAGCTCTTTCTACCTCAATTTCCATGAGCTTGTTCATTCTCTCCTCAACGGACATAGCGTCATAATTGGCAAGAGCATCTACACCCCCTAGAATTTTACCTAAACTTTCACTTATAATACCTGCGGATTTGGCTAACGCTTCTGCAACCTCTGCAGTATTGTCTTTGAAAAGAGTCATGATGTCACCAATAGAAGTTAGCGCTCCCACCGCTGCTCCTATGGCCGCTCCGGGCACTGCACCTATACCCATGCCACCGGCTCCACCCAAAGCTGCTCCAGTCATCATCCCAAAACCCATATTTCCTGCAATCCTGCCTCCCGCAGCCGCTTTTTCGCCAAACGCAGAAGTAGTACCAGTCAAAGCAGTATAAGCCGCAAACCCGCCCATTGAAGCCAGCTCTGGTCTATCTCGCATTCCTTGCATTATCTTAGCCATACGACCAGTATTTTCTGCAGTTTCGGTAGTTGCTTTATCAACTTTCTTACTCCTAGTGCTTCCGCCCATTGGGGCTCCGGTCCTAGGATTCCTCATCATAAAGTTAGGTACAAAACCCTCAGCAGCACCATGCCCGCGAGGATTAATACCCATATTCTTTGATCGACGAATACCCTGATTCAAACCCATTGGCTCATCTATAGTATTGTAAACTCCAAGGCCACGAGGATTTCCCGGCCCACGAAGAGATGAGCTAGAACCCACTCTAATTGCAGAAGCAGGAACTCCTGCCGCCATTTCTCTTCCTATGGAATTAGAAAGAGGGCTAAAGTTAGGAACAAAGCCAGCTGCAGCGCTTTTTGTAAATTGTCCATATTTACCTGCCGCAAGATCTGTTAGTAATTTTATTCCAGTTTTCTTAGTCACAGGATCATTAAAGTATTTCTTAGGCATTTCCCCACCCTTGGCGGACTCAAGTCTTCTTTTAGCGTCTATACGAGTGATAGGAACGCCAAAAATTCTAGACATCGCGTCAGTTGGCTTTCCACCTGCTTCGAAATCAAAAGCAGCCCCGGGAGTGGCTTGCGCAGCTTTCATTGACATACGCATAGCCTCTTCAAAAATGCCCCCCTCAGTTCCGGGGTCTAAACGACCCATTCTTCCGGGCATCCCTTCTATCCCCATTTTTGTCATCATGGTTTTAGAGAGACCGGACATACCCTTTTTCAAATTCAAGTCTAAATCATTTGCAAACAACTGTTCCGCAGTCGCATCTGCACTAGGAGATTGAAAACTTTTTGCTCTTATGCCTCTTAGGACGACACGCGCTTTGTCTTTAGCAAGCTTTTTACCTATAGGGGTATTCCTTAAGCCAGCTAAACTCGCAACATTTGCTGGAGCATCAAAGGTAGTCGTTCTTTTTTCGTCATAACCTAACAATACTCCTATATCATTCGCCGGAATCGTATAAGTGGCTTCTTTGTTTCCGATGCCTCTTTTTCTACTAACGGTAGCCCAAGGGCTAGATTTTGGAGCGAAATTAGGTACAAATCCACCAGCAGCGTAAGGGTTAAAACCGTGTGCTGCGCCGAAAGCTGATTTGTAAGCAGCTCCAGCAGGGCTTCCCTTTGGTGGCATGATAGCTTTCTGAGCCATCCCCGGAAACTGCCTAACGGTCTCGGCAGAATTATACATCATAGTGCCAGCCCCGGGCTGTCTCATCGTCTTAATGGCTCCCGCAGTATATCCTCCGGCAGCTGCCGCGGCTCTCTCAGTATTTGGGTTAGCAAAGTTAGGGACAAATCCACCAGCGGCCCCGGGGCCACCTCTCATAAAAGCTCTACCACTTGATCCAACTCGAGCCCCTCTCCCATACATAGATGTAGCTAAAGCTCCTCCGTAACCTGATAAAGCTTTTCTTTCTGCCTGCTGTTGTCTTATCGTATTTAAAATTTGTTTTTCGACAGTTAGGACATCCAACGTTCCCGCTTTTACTCTTTGTAAAAGAGCTGGCTCTTTAGCTATGGTAGCGACCACAACCTCCTCTAACGCCGCTCTTTGTTTAGTTGCAGTATTGACCCCTACAATATCTTTTAAGGCCTGTGTAGCGAATTTACCTAAACTTAAAGCTAGCTTACCAAACACTGCGGTTGCCAAAACCAAACCGGGGCCTGATATAAAACTTCCAATTCCCTTGATCAAACCTTTACCTATAGTCTGACCAAACCCTTCCATGGCACCCCCTTTGCCAAAAGAGTCAATAGTTGTATTTACTAAGCCTAAAAGCTTTTCAATTGTTGGCCCAAATAAATCTCCGCCCAAAGCTGCTCCAGCTTGTGTTAAATTAGCCAGCGTTCTGTTTACTAACGCGTCTAAACTTTTATTTAACTGCTCGTTTCTTTGATAGGCTTCTGTAGTAGCCGTACTAGCGGTGTTTAAAGCTCTTCCGTAGTTAGAGTATTCTGAACTTAAATCTGACAAAGCAGCTCTTAAAACGTTAACTTGGAAAACTCCAGCTACGTTTTCTGCTATGTTAGCTTGTTGTTGCTTACTTAAATTTTGAAATTCTCCAGCTAGATTTCTTAATACGGTAACTGCGTCCAACATGTTTCCTTGCATGTCTTGAGTAGCAACACCTATATTGGCTAATTTTTGCTGAACGTCAGTACGCTGAATGCGCGTAAAGATAGTTTTAAATGCGTTACCAATTACAGCACCACCTCGTGCAGTTTTTTGCTGGACTGCCGTAGTAATTGCAAGCAACTGATCTAAGCTTACCCCCGCATCAACAGCAGAAGAACCAACTCGGGAAATGGATTTTGCTAAATCTTCTGAACTAACAGCAAAGGCAGCGTCAACTTTTGCCATTTTATTGATAACTTGGGTAGAGGTGACTCCGGCTTTATTGAAAGAGTTTACAGCAGCAGTCAAAGACTTAACAGAATCCGCTGCGTTCATACCTGTCAGTCGGGTAAGGATGAGAGCATCTTTTGTTCTCATCAAAGTCTTTTCCATTCCTAAACCTTGACGAGCAAGCTCTGTCGCTGCTTCTGCTACTGTATCGAAATTTTGTGCAGTGTCTTTAGCAACCTTAAACATGCCCTTTCCGAACTGCTCCAACCTTTTGGTGGATACGTTCATGACCACATTTACATCGGCCATTGCTTTTTCGACTTTGATAGCGGACACTACCATAGCCCTCATAGCCTTCTCAACGTTCATTATAAGACCCGCTGACGCGCCAAAAGCTATAACACGAGCATTAGAAGCTTCTAGGGATTTAGTGAACTCGTCGGCACGAACAGTAGCTTTTGACAAGCCAGTGCCAAGGGCTCTAACTTTATCACCGCCAGCACCGGGACCTCCACTAAAAGCCCGACTCATGGTTTTACCCATTTTATCGAGCTCACGATTCATTTTCTTAATCGTGGCTTCCGCTCTCTTGGCGTTTAATAATAAATCGACTTCTATTTTATCCCTAGCCATATTCCTAAAAGGATATTACACTATTTTTTAGTTACATTCCGTGAAGTTTCATCATATCTTCCATGTTAAGCCTGCCCCCCTTTTCTGCGGCTTTTTTGGCGAGGTTTATAGTCTCATCTGGGTTATCCAAACCGAGTCTTTGAAGGTCTTTTTTAGTAGCCCCCACCAAAGAAGTAGCACTACCGTCTTGTCCAGCGTTTTTGGATTTTTCAAGGGTTTCTCTCGCGCTTTTAGTAGAGTCAAACCATTCCACAAGCTTTTCGGGATCTTCCTTTACGTCATCTGGAACTTTAGTCTCAGAATTTTCCATTAGACTTTTGTAATACCTCCCATACCCAAAAAGTTCTATTTGGTAAAAGGTTAGCTGGACGAGAGGTTTGCCAAAAAAAGTAAAAGCATTGTCTTTACAAAGATAAAATAAGTTAGTGAAGAAACCTGAGAGGGATATTTTTTTTAAATTTTCAGATCCAAACTTTTTAGTGCTTTTATTATATATACCTATCAAATCTACTAATTCAGTTTCATCCAAATCTTCAAAATCTTCCGACTCAAACAATTTACCCCCATCTGTGTTTAATATTGCATTAAACATATAAAACTCATTGATCCGGCGGGAAGCGTAATTTTCAGCGCAAAATCCTATAAGCTCTTCTTTTTCAGTTTCTAATTCTAGCAGCTTGAGTTGCTCTTCTTGTATTTGTTTATTTATACCATCTATATGAGACTGCAAAAAAACTTTACTTTTAGAATTCTTTAGTCCTGCAAGCATGCTTTTGGATTGAAGTATTTGTTTATTTTTTTCTTCAGTCCAAATATTTTCCTTTAATAGGTATTCTACCCTATCTTCTCGTGTCGGTAGCCCTTGATTAATAGCCTTATCGAGAAATAATTTGTTTTTTATATCTAACTCGGCTGAATCGAAGTTAGTGAAGTGTTTAATTTTTATTTTTCCATGGGATCTAGTCTCTACTAGAGTAAATCCTCTAAGAATCTCAGAAAAAATAACCTTTAAACTGGCATCTTCCACACTTTACGACTTCTCCGCTTTTTTAGCCTCTTCTTCTGCAGCTTTGGTTTCTTCTTCGTCAAGCTTCAAAGCTAAATCAATCATTTCTTGAAACTCTTTTTGACTGTTCGGTCTTCCCACAAACCAAAAGCTCACATAATAAGCAACTTTTCTAGCTACAACAAGGTCATGAATGTCTTCACCTTCGTCAATTTCGTCATATCTTTCGATTCTATCGTCAAACGACCCTTCGCCAAAAAAGGGAATTTCTTTATCTCCCTTTTCTGCATAAGCTAGGTGAAGCATCCACCATAAAATTACTTTGTTTCTAGCGCGGCTTTCTGCGGTTTCCTCATACAGACCATCCTCCATCAATTGAAGGTCGCGAAGAGTCCTCCTAGCTGGCTTCATTTCCTCTTCCAACTCTTTTAGTCTTTTTTTCTGAGCCGCTGTTCTTTTTTTGTCTTCTACATTTAAAATTTTAGTTTGCTCTTTATGAAGCTGCTCTAAAGTACTTAAAGTTTCTTTATATTGTTTATTTTCTTGGTCATTGCGAGTCCCTCCGTCGTTGTCAAAGCGTTTTTCAAGCAACGCCTTAGTCAGGAGTCCAGCCTTAATTCCTTCGGCCAATTTAACGCCATAATATAACTCCGCTTCGTCAGTCATAGCGCGAGTTGGGCGTCGTAAAAAATACTTCTTAGGTACGCTTTTCTTTACGTCTTTTGAAGTTGTTACCTCAGTACCATCTTTTTCTTTTTTAACGGTCTCTTCTTTAACAATTTCTTCTCTATCGACAGTAAATTCGTATATACGTTTCATTTTGATTTATTATTGTTATATTCGATGAATTTATCAAAATAATCCTCTAGTTCACGAATAGTATCGTTACCTAAATCTAGTATTTTTTTTCGGATTCTTTGATGTTTTTCTTCAGGGATTTTTACCCCATCAGCTTGAAGGTCTTCTAATATAAAAAAGAATTGCTTATACAAGTTAGTGATTTTTCGCTTCGCTTGAAATGCAAAAAAATTATTGATAATATCCCTATCTGGTCCTTCTTCCTTAGACATGCCTTGTACTGTATATCTTATGACAAAAATGCATAAAAGTACAAAAAAAGCGACCCCCGCCATGCAGAGGTCGCTTTTAGTATAATAATTTTTACTGACCGTTATAATAACCGCTCATAAATACGCCATGAGCAAACTGATCAGGACCACCGACTTGTGAACTAAAATCTAAGGTAACACTCTTATTAGAACCAATGTCAGAAGAAAATGACTGACTATCTAATTTAAGCCCTTTAATAATATAGTTAACAATCGCTTTTTTTGGTCCGCTACAAGCAGGATCTTTAAGTGTGATTCTTGCATCAAATTTTTCATCACAGTTAATAATATCAGCAAGAGATCCAGTTGTTAAGTCTGAAAGAACCGCGTCAACACTCAAACTAACATTGATTGGGAAATCAACAGTCCTAGCAAAAGAAAATTTGTTACCCAATTTCTGAATAGGTGATCTACTCAAGTCAAAACTCATTGTATAGCTTTGAATATGAGCGTCGTCAATAGAAGCACCTGCATAATCCGGAGACTCCATCACGTTACCGGTAGTAGTTGCGAACAAAGTAGCGGCGGTATTGCTTGTCGCAGTCTGTTTTGCTATACTTAACGTAATATCACCGGGACGCAAAGTAGAGATTTGGTCACCAACATGATTACCTGCGTTTTCTAAGGGAGCTGGTAAAGCTATTTTTTGATCTACTTTTTCCCCATCACTAGGATTAACTGCTGGATTTTCTCCTGATATAAAAGTGACTGCACCTGCTCCATTAATTTTTAAACCAGCTCCAGCAAATGTTTTTCCTTGAGTATAGGGAAGATTAACAAAATTCATATTCTGCCCCTCCATACTTACAGAAACGGTAGGTAGTCCACCTACAGCCCCTTCAGTTGAATAAGAGCTTAGAAATGCGTTGCCAATACCAATTATACTAGCCCCATGACTGAAGTCTCCGGTGGTAGTGTTTTGATTAGCATCTTTACCTTCTTTTGTCGTTAGTAAATAATAATTTTTCTGATAATCATTACTCGTACTGTCAATAATACTACCGATACATGAGGTAAAT
>Ga0208763_1000168_pt1 | contig 14242 bp, 13 predicted proteins | sample ETNtaG_20_FD_185756 | JGI IMG/M metagenome (GOLD analysis project Ga0208763, IMG submission 185756) | Marine microbial and viral communities from oxygen minimum zone, Eastern Pacific Ocean - ETNP201306PF45B (SPAdes) (version 2) | ecosystem: Environmental > Aquatic > Marine > Oceanic ... | reverse complement strand
CCGGCAATTAAAAAAGGACGTTTGTAGAACATAGGTTTAAATGTTTTTTCACTTGCAAACAAGTCCTGGTTATGTTCTGCTGTTGTTTCTGTTACCACGTGTATCATTGCTTTTAAATATTTTACTGAATCTACATCTTTGTTTGGATTATCTCCATTGTGTATTTTATGCTTATCTTCCTTAATAAGCAAGGGTAAATTTTGTTCTACCAGTTTTTTCCAACGTTTTGCAAGTATACCTTCAGACTTTTGTTTTGGTGGAGGTGGTAATGTTAGATGTTTGTCACGTAATTCCAACATTTCTTCTCTGGTTCTTGCTCTAAAAATTTCACCTGTGGATTCCTTTTTCCAATACCAAACCATGTGATGGTGATCTTGTTCCTGATAATTCGAAGGATATCCGTAACTGTTGAAAAAATCATTTATTTTTTTTGGAAAATCTAAAGACCAGTTGTCGTTTTCATTTGAATCTTTTCCTTTTGGCCACATAAGTTGATGCAGTTTTTCATGTGCTGTTTTATCATGTGTAACGATCCAGTCAAACGCAAACTTCATTGTTTCATACACATACTCGGATCTTCTCACGATTAAATTTTCAAATTTATCCTCACCTAATTCCTCTACGTGTCCTGGACCTGTCCAGTCCGATTCGGATGGCTCTGCTGGTGCTACATATGGCGGGAAACTTTTTACTTCCATGTCTCTGAAAACTTCATAGTGATCTTCATAATGCCTTTTTGCTGTTTTATATCCGTACTGATAATCATTGTAAACTGAATCTGGACTTAGATGAGTTAACATTCCGTCTCTTCTGTGATCAAACATATGAGACACAGTCAAAAAACGATGCCATGACGGTCTTCTATTAAGGCATATAAACTTAAATGCTGGTTGAAATCTTTTGTCTTTTGAATTACGTTCAACTTTTTTATAGTTGCATTCGTGCCATTGCCATTCCATTTTGTTTGCATAAACATGAGTATATTCTTTGTCATGAAAATCTTCCAGCGAACAACTAACATAAACAAAATATTTTTGTTCCAGCCACTCGTGTTTTCTTTTTAATGTAGCGAATATTTGTTGGAATTCGCTATCGCTCCAATTTTCCATCCATCCAAATAACAAAATTTTACAACGACCATTTTTAATTGCTTCGTGTGTTTCTTCTGGTATTGTATAATGCATCAAATGTTGTGCTACTAATCTATGCCTCAGATCTAGCAACACTACAAAACGTTCTTGTGGTATTTCATACACAGGTTTAAAATGTTTGTTAAATTGAAAATGCTGTACATCAGAGTTAATCTCAGAGTAAAGTTTTGGTAATTGACTCCACCCGTCTTTGAGATAATTGTCTTTATTCTTTACGTAATAATATATCATTTTGCCTTACATAATCATAAACTTCACGTGCAAACTTATCTTGTCCTGATTTCGCAACATGACGATTCAACGCCCATTCTGTGGTCGGATCATTTAAAAATCTCTTATAATAACAACCTTCTTCTGTTCCGCCCTTGTAAATATTTGTTAAATCGAGTGCATTATACAATGCCTTGTTCTGCCCAAGATTAATATGCCTCATTTGAAATTCCGATAGCATATTAATGAAAAGATGTTTTACACTCATCTTTTTTAAAAAACTTTGTAAAGTAAAATGTTGTAACAATAATCTATACTGTATATGACGCCAACTTCCCCATTCTGTTCTTAATAACTCTCTATACATGGCTTCGTGCCTAGGCTTCATTAATTGTAAATTTTTTCCAACTTTCCTATCAAGCAATCCAGGAATAAACATATAGTATCCTCCCCAACGATTTTCCCCAGGCTCATCTGATTTTAAAAATAATCTATCTGGACTTGTCCATCCTATTACAACAAATAGTTTTTCTCGTTGTTTTAAACTCAATTTACTTACATATCTAATTGTTTCTTCAATAATATGATCATTACTCGATCCAGGAACAGCATAATTAATAATTTGTTTTATATCTAATTTTACACCAAGTTGATTTGCCCATGAGTCTTCGTAACAACGTTGTGGTATATCTCGTGGCACAGAATCCTTAGTAGGTAAACCTTGCTCATTGTTTTCCCATGAGGGTAATTCTACAGCGGCAGTATGACTGCAACCATGTATAAACATATGATCTATCATACTCTTTCCTTTGTTAGTAATACATCTGTTGTACAAATACATCTGTCTTTAATACAAACTGTTTGCTTCGTAGGCCATTTTATATTTTCTGGATCATTAATGTGTCCTATGGTTCCTCCTTGAAAACAGTTTGCGAGATACATCTCTCCTGTGTATTGAATAAAAAGACTTTCTAAACCCATACTACATTTCCACCCTTTAAAATTTGTTTTGCCTGCATTAATTAATTCTTGTTCTGCTCCATTTGAATTTATAATTTCTCCATCTTCAAAGGTAACATTTGATCTGCTATCAATGGTGTGTTTAGGAACAGGCATCCATTCTGCATCTTGTGTAGTGACATTGTCAAACCATTTTAATTGTTCTTCTGTGTAATCACATCCTGTTTTATCTCCAGTAATCCAATCGTAAACTTTTACTGCTTCTACTGTGATATGTTTGTAAGGTTTACAACTTTCTAAAAATTTCATACCAACGTCCCAATATCTACTGTCCATCATTACTCTAATGTTTACCGGAGTTAGGTCAGCGGCCGCAAGTGCTTTTTCTAAAAAGTCTTTATCTTCAAAACTTGGATGATAACTTGCTGAAACATATGCTAAAAATGGTGCAAGTGTTTTCATATAACGTGGAGTTCTTGCAAGGTTTGATGTTATTCCAACTTTATTTCCTGTGTCATATATCATTTTTACAAAATCTAAAAGGAAAGGACTTAGAGTCGGTTCTCCTCCTGATAATGCTACTTGTAATTTGCTGTGTTTTTTTAATAATAACTGCCAAAATCTTTTTGCATTTTCCCAATCGTAGTGATGATTTTTTCCTGTATGTAAATTTTTTGGACAGTACGAACAAGCATTTGTACAAATATTATTAATAATCCACGTAACAACCATTAAATCGTCAGTACGTCTTTGTATTTTTACAACAGGAGTTTTGTTATCATTTAAACTTTTCATAAGTGTCTTCATAAACTCCTGGATATTTCTCCCTCACATCTTCTAGTTCTGGTATTGTTTTAAAAATACTCTCTTTTCTAATTTTATCTAATTTGGCGTGTTTTATTAGAAACAATTTTGCAAATTGAGGATTGTGTGGTAATGATAATCCGTGTAATATTTCTTTTAATTTTGGTGTAGGATCATAATCATATTTTTCTTTGTAATCTTCTATCCAAAATTTATATTTCTCTAATATTTTCTTTTTAAACTCATCGCTTAGAATTGATATGTGTAAATCTTCTGGCCAATGCACAAAGTTTAAAAACCAGTTATTGTGTTTAACTCTCCATGTATTACAATTTTGATTTGCATAATTGTTATGTATTAATCCTATTTTAATAAACTGATCTATTATCTCAGGAAGTCTAAATACATTTAAAGCACCAACCGTGATTCCAGGTTGTATAAAGATATCATTTTTTAATCCAATTATTGTTTCAATATTCTTAAGTGTTTTAGGCCATATGGTTCCTGAACGTACAAGTTCTGCTCTTTCGCCATACTCATCTAAACTAGGCCAAATTTCAATCTTACCTGGCTCCCATAACTTCCAGTAGTCTATTACGTTTTTGCCTTTCCAATCTAATCTTGCCATGTTGGTGTTATACATTATTCTAACATCAAATCTCTTATGTTTTTTTAACAGTTCTAAAATGTACCAGTGATCATCCATCATCATTGGTTCTCCGCCTGCAAAATATATTCTTTCAACGTGTTTAATTTGATCTTCTAAAAATGTCAATTTAGATTGTCCTTCGATATCATCAACGATGTTTAAACCTTTTTTGTTTTCTGCCATGTATTTTTTCTTGCCCCAAATTTTAATTGCATCTGGTACCCAAGATGAACTGTGTTTTGGTCCACAACTTCTACATTTTAGATTACAAATATTACTGAATCTCATATCCCAATACTTTAAACGCATTTCAGGGACAGTTCCGTCTGGCAACGTTATGTGTTCTACTTGTTTCATAACGTCTTTGTATGTTTTATTATTGTGCTGTCTGTTTGAACGCATACCTTGATCTTCCATATTCCAACATTTTTTACAGATCTTAGGTCGCTCACCGTTGAGCATTTCTACTCTTAATTTCTTTTGTTTTTCACTGTTCCATATTTGTTCAATACTGTCTGTGCTTAAATCTCCTAGATCGTAATTATAGGGAGATGTTAGACAGCATGGTATTACCTTATTGTGTGGTTCGAACTGTAAATGAACCCAAGGAATAACACAAAAACTTTTTGATTTTTTTAAATCGTCATACTTCATTTACTCATATTTAAGTAAATTTTTGGTAGTGTTCTACGTTTTCTTTGCTAAAAAATTTTCGACGCCTCTGTCTGGGTTTCTATAAACGTGTTTGAAAAAGGTGCTCTGCGATGGTGTTAAATGCTCTACACCTATAGGTATTAATACTTCATTTATTAGTATGTCACCTAATCTTTTTATTTCTTCTATCAACTTATCTTCGCTGTATCCACCAACACTTATACCAAACTTTGCTTCTTCTTCCTTCCACATTTGATTTAGATACTCAAAGTCTCTGGTATTAACTATGTCCCAGTCTGTACACATGGTGAGATATGTGCCTTGCCTTGCTCCGTATATTGCCCATAATCCGTTGTCAGCATCTGCACCAACCATTTGCCAAATATACATTCTGTTCAAATTTTTCCAATGATTCTTTTTGAAATCATCCACGGATACTCTTGCTCCTCTGTCCAATGCCATTTTAACACCTTCTCTGAACCCTGCTCTCCAGGCCTGTTGTGGTGTGTGATTGTTATACACATCACTATAAGTTTGGTTCATTTGTAGGTATCTAATATCCCAACAAAAATCTATCTGCGAAGCAACATCATCTGGATCTGCGTTTTCGTGTGTCTTCATGTCCAACACATATTGTCTTGGCCAACATTTAAGTCCACCATTCCCATACACTAATCCATTTACAATATTGTAACCACACCAACTCACGACACTGGTTGTTAGATCAACTGTGTCCATATCAAATTCTATTTCAACATCTAACCACTTTGGATTAATAATGTTATCTCCATCAACAGTTGTAAACCTTTCTGTTTCTGCTCTTTCGGCACAGGCTTTATGTGCCGCATCTGATCCTTTGACGCCGTGTACTCTTTTTACCCATGGTATCTTGTTACAAATATCTGCGTAATTTTTTTCAGCATTCGGTTCGTCATAACTCAAATAAAATACATCATGATCTCTAACTCTAAATTTATCCATTTTGCCTCACGTGATTATATTCATTGTACACATTTCTGCAATACACACTAATATTTAATTTTACTGATTGCTTATCAAAAGTTTTTAATTCGTACTCTCCTTCTTCTACAAGTTTATTTAGATCTACTGTTAACGTGTCATGTAAAATATTTGGATTGTCTTCTGCTGTCACATAGAATAATTGCCGTAACCCTTTGTTATTTTCTGCAAGTTCTTTGATTGCTTTGATTGTTTCTCCTTGTATACTTGCTGACCATGTACCGTTAGCAACGTTTTGAATAAGATTTATTCCTTCTTGTGGTTTTGTGCTTACAGGCATTTGATATATTATTTTTGATGCTGGTACTTCTGTAATATACTTTTCTGTTAGACTACTATCCAATCTAATTTCACTTAATACATAAGTTTTTGTTTTTTCATCAAGTATAACTTTATATTGATTTAATTGCTTAACACCGTCTTTAATTTCATTAGCAATAGTGTTATCAATCTCAATACAACTGCCTTCTTTGTTTGGGCCAACTGCTAACGGCTCGCCTGTTTCTTGATTAAATTGTACGTACTGTTTCATATGCTTTCTCTAATTTTGTTACAATATCATCAGTTAAAAACTGATCTTCAACATAATGTATTACACCGTGTTGTTTAAAATTTCCAATATAAAAATTATTATCGCTGAAATGTAATGTCACAGCACCACTGGAATTGATATAATCGTGTTTCCACCCTTGTTGCTTTGGTTTTAAGTGTACTACATTAACAAAAGAATTTTGATCTGTAATGGTTTCATAATTGTCTAATATTTTCGAGGCAATAGCGGCGCTGACATCCATACTGCACCATTTTTGTCTTTTCTTTGGCGCATACTTGCTGTAAAATTTTTCCCAATTTTCAACAATTAATTGTTGTAACCTAAAGAACCTTGATGCTTCGTCTGATTTTTCAAAATAGTGGAATGCATTATATAAATTTGGCAAGTTGTTCTCAACGAATGTTTTACGATATGCAACAGCATCACTGGTTTCATCTCTGTATGTCCTTGCTGTGGAAACATAATAAATCATATGATTTTCTAAATATTCCCACCAACTATCTAAATTTTGAGTTACTAGTACATCGGCATCCATTACAATAGTTTTAAGATAAGGCGAAATATTGTATGCATGAATCCTTTGTTCAGCATTTAAAACACTTTGTGATACTGGTGCTTTATGCGGAACAATTACATTATCAAATCCTGCACGTAGTCTATCACATAATTCGTTTTCTGTGACCACTGTAACATGAGCGTCTTTGTTAAAACATTTAATAGATAATGACAGTGCATATGCTTGTCTTATATAATTGCACTTGCTATTATTGTTTGCGTAAATTAGATAACCTTTTTCTATCATAATCCTTTGCTTTCAATTAATTTTTGCAATCCTAATTTATTCATAACATGGACATTCATGTCTTTCACTGTGGTTGCTGTGGACTTTCTTTGATCTTGAGGCACAGTAACCAAAAATGTAAATTTGTTGTCTTCGAAACTAATAATTTGATCTCTATCATAGATGTAGTAATGAGTGCCTGGAAGTTTTGCTGGCCATTGCTCGTTTTTTTCAAATCCATTCATTATCCATATAGCAATAGTAAAAGCAAAGTCATTTCTGTAATTTTTTGATCCTATCTGATATATCCACCTATAGTATGGCCAATTATCTCTTACGTGTTGTACCGTGTTAAAAAATGTTTTCATTTTTTTAGATTTTTTAAAATAAAAAACTGTCGCCCAGTACATTTCCATTGACGTATCGCTCACATATTTTATTTCCCAAACTTTTCCGTGTGGATTGAGATACGTTGCGTCTTTCCATATCATAAAATCATTGTCTAATTTAAAACAATCCAATAAAGAACTATTAGCAACAATATAATCTGTATCCATCACTATTGTTTCGTCATATGGTGTTAAGTCATACACGTCTGATCTATTGAGATTGTTCCATTCTAATTTTGTTACAGGGCCAACACCGTCTCTAAAAGATTTTCGTTGTGTGGATTTTACTTTTGGAATAGAAATAATTTTGTCAAACGTTTCAACATATGTTGAATATTGTTTATACAAATGGTCAGAAGAATTTGTGACCAGAGATACTGGTAAGTCTAAATGTTTTTTGATCTGTTGTGTGCAAAAAATGGCCTGCTTGATATAATCAACTTGCTCATTGTTGTTTGCAAATAAAACTACACCTTTGGTCATGCATCTAAAACGTCTTTAATTTCTCTTTTTTTAATATTCTGAATTTGTGTATAATACTCATTGACGTTTTTTGAATACAGATCCATAACATCATCTACAAATTTTTGAAAATCGTCTACCTGTACAGGATTATCATTGTCATCGATAATTGTAACACTTTTAGTTTGACCTTTTTGTAAAAGTAAATTAATGAACGTTATAAATTCTTTGGTTATCTTAAATTTTGTACCGCCAGCATAGTACACATTTTGATCTAGAAATTTGTTTTTGAGAATTCGTTTTTGGTTATTGTAAGTAACCATGTAATTCGAATATTCTAGTGCCTCTTCTAATCTTTTATCCATAGCACTAGTATATATTAGTCGCACTTCTAGGTCAAGCCTGAAGTGAACTTACCAAATTAATTAACTATTAATTGAAGTTGTCAGTAACTGAGTATGTTGGTCTGCTATGCTGTACTGCACTTGCATTGTTGGCATAGAAAGAACTCACTGTAAGTGTAGTTGTTCCACCAACATCTTCATCAACCGGACCACCAGTTCCTGTTTGGTCTCCAGCGTCATCATCGTTTAATGTTACGATAAATTCTAACACTGTTGAACTGTTGTCTTTTGCTGTGATTGTGAAATCGTTTTCTCCGTATACACCTGAACCTACATCTTTTGAAAATATAGTTTGGTGTGAACCTGTCATGTCAACGTTACCAATTGAAGTTGTTGTTCCTGAACCTGTACAAGTTGTTGCTGTTCTTCCAAATTTAATTGTACCTGCTCCTGAGAACAAGTTAGTCCATGAAGTTCCTTTTGAACCTGAACCACTTGATAATGCTAACGCCATTCTAATTTCTCCACCTGCATTAAAGAAGTTTCTTTTAATATCTGCTGAAGAAAAAGTTACTGTGAAAGTTGTGTTGACTGTGTCTGTTGAACTACCCCAAGCATTTGTTCTGCTTTCAGTTAATTCTGACGTTGTTGTCATGTTACCACCAGCCGCTGTTAATCTGTTTGTCTCTGCTACTGTTGATTCTGCTTCGTATTGTGCCCAACCTTTTTTGTTAGTTGAGTTGCTTTCCTCAATAACATCTGTTGCCACTGGTGCAACGATGGCAGAAGTTGCTGATGCTGTTTGGTGTAAAATACACTTGTTGATATCTGTGTGCAAGTTTGCGATGTGCGTTGCAGTTACCGTGTCGCCAGCACCAACTTGTGCTGAGGCTAATGACATTCCATAGCCTTTGTCACCGGAACCAGTGCCTAACACCGCGGCTACTTTGCTTTGTATTGCGTTGTATCTAGTTGCTGTTACTACTGACATAATTTAAATCCTTTTTTTAGTATACTAATTGTTTATATTTATTTATCGCTGTAGAATTATACTGCATTATACCTTTAACACACATTCTACTAATTTAGCACCATTATCTGCGTTGTTTTCTAGTGCTATACCTACTAGATTAGCACCGTCATCCGCTAGTTTTGATGCTGTACCACTTGCTTCAGAAACATACAATAAATCACCTTTTGCCACTGCTCCTGACACTAGGACTGGTACTCGTCCTTTAAGTGCAACTGCCTGTCCGTCAATTTCCTTGTTCATTAAAAATCCTGGATTTTCAGATATAACTCCAATTGGCATACTACCTGAAGTTGTTGCAGTTGTTTCATGACTTCCTCCCACACACATAACAGTTCCAACTGGATATTCTTTATCTGTTGTATATTTTTCTGCCAAGTCAGCATATTCTGAAGTGGTTGATCTACCATGAAATACGTTTGCTCTTATATCTACTAATTCTTTGTCATTTAAATTGTTTCCTGATCTAAAGGCAGACCAAGCACCGCCGGCATTTCCGTATGTTGTAGTACCATCGTCTGCATAAGTTTCATCAAATACCCAAAATACATCTTGAACTGTTGCCGCAGATGGTCCTGCACCGGCACTACCCGCACCTCTGTTTACTTGCATTCCTGCATAGTTAACTAAACCCGAAGGAAGTAATCCAGATGATGTGGAGTTCAATACCATTAGGTTATCTTCAACGATCAAAGTTGATACTGCTGTTGATACACTGTTCGCTGATGTTAATGTTCCTGTGACTGTTAGGTCACCTGTGATAGTTGTGTTGTCTTCTATTTCAAAGTCACCACTAACTGTGTTATTTTTTAATTTTATTCTTGTTCCAACAACATATATTTGTAAATCACTGTCTAGACCGAGTGTTAATCCACTGTCATTTATGATTCCTAAACTACCCGTTGTTGTATCGTTAGCATTTGATCTTAAAAATTCTGAAGCGGCAATGGTTACACCACCATCATTCAATGCATCTGCCTGCGAAGCAATTCCTTGAAACTTATTTCCTGATATTGCTGTTGAAAGATTAATACCTTTTTTGATTGTGGCAAATCCTGCCGTGATTAATGCGGCTCCTTCTGAACCTGCTGTATTTTTTGGAGTAAATTCTTCTGACGAAGCAACATAAACAACAGTATCACCTATTGTTCCTTTTAAAACATTTTTATTTGTACCTAGAGTTGATTCAACAACTGCTGGAACCATCGCTGTTACACCTGAACCTGCAATAGATGTCGGTCCAATCAATATCCATGACGTTCCGCTGTAAACATAAAGTTGAGAATTTGTAGTGTCGAACCACATATCTCCTTTAACAGCATTTGTTGGTTGTGAAACAGTGGTAGTCGAACCACCTACTGGTTTCCATTTTGAACCTGTGTATACTTGTAATTGATTTGTTGTTGCATCATACCACAATTGACCTTTAATTTTTTGGTCTGGTGCAGTTGTGTTTGCAAAATTTTCTAATAATTTAATAAAGTTTTCGTTTAACTTTTCACCAAAACCTGCATAACCTTTTCCGAACAATGATACATCAGTTGTTGCTGTATCAATAGTACCATCTTTCAATGTTACTAGTGTATCTCCTGTAGTGTTGTTAATTGTATACGACATATTTCCTTATTATCTTTCGTTTGACTCGTTGTCTCTTGCCGCTACCAACCAACTTACATCTCCGACTAATTTAATCAACTGTTTTGCTAGTTCTGGGTCCATTCTTTGTTGAATGTATGACCATTCAGCATCAGTCCAGATAGTTGCAGTATCAATTGAATTAATATAATCAGTAACTTCGTCTTTTGTTGCCATTTAAATGTTCTCCTACTACTATTTATTCGTTATTTGTTTGCTTCTCGTACTGTTCCTCGTCTTGAATCCACTCTAAATCTTTGGAGTAAGACCCTTCAAAATCCCTCAAAAATGTCTTAACATTACTTTCAGTGAGGTGCATACGATGATATTTAACATATCTTTTGTGTAATGATTCTTCTTTTGTGGCAGTATACACTAAACGCATACCTTTTGCTTTTGCTAGATCCATTATTTGATCAATACACAATGTTAGTGCTTGATGTAGTACCCTAGTATTTTGTTCTTTGTCAGCAACAATCCATTCCATAAAAGCAAACTGTGTTCCAACACCTATGTATAATCCACCAGCACACACAGGAACACCGTCTACTTCAACAACGATTCCGTCAGGTGGTAAACACTCTTTGGGTACCACTCCAAACTCCCATTGATTCCACCATTTTACCAGTGTATCGTAGTCCTGGTCTAAATCCCAAACTCTATGTTTCATGCTGTTAATTGTATTACTTTTTGTTGATAGTGTCAACGACTGTCTTGTCTGCTTCGTACTCGTGTTCTCTGTATTCTTCAAAATATTTTTCACCTAATTTTGTAAGTCCTTCTTGTTCAAAACCATCAAAGTAATCTGTGAATAATGTATCACCAATTAGTATTCTTCTGTTCTCACAACCAAACACATAGACTATGTGATCTCCGGTGCCTAATGATTTACCAAGTTTACTGTCTTCAACTCTAACCCACTGATTATCTTCTTTAACCATGTGTGAACCTGATACTTTTATACCTTTGTATTCATACAAATTGTTAATTAAAAATTTACCTGCGGCAAAGACATACCCACCAATTGCTACTTCGTCTTTAATATCTACTTGTTCAACTGGTTTTGTAGATCCATCCGCCATTGTTATTGGTGTACCTGCTATGAAACAACCTTTGTTGTGTACAACATAGTTGTCAGCAATATATGATTTGTCATTTGAAATATGAAAATTGTATAAAGGCATTTCGGGATTGTTTATTTCTTTTGATTTAATATTTGTAATTTCAAGTAACCCATCTCCTGTTACAAGTTTATCTCCAATTTTTAATTCTCCTTTTAATTCATTGTAAAGTTCTACACCATCACGCTCTTTTGTTTTCTCTGGCTTGACTGATTTCCATCCTTCTTCTGTCATAAATGGGTGTTCCGATGTAAAGAAATAATGTTCACTGTCGTTAAATGTGTATAATTTTCTATCTCCTAAAGTTACCCAATCTAATTCGATAACTGTGTTATCTCCGTTGTGTCCTTTTACTACATCTCCAACTACAACATCTTCAATATTTTTATCTGTGCCATCTGCCATACGAACTTTAGTACCTGCGATGAAACAACTGCTTCCGCCTGCTATTTGGTTTGCTGATCCTGTATTTGTTCTTGAATAAAATCCATAATTTTGATTTGGGTGATTAGAATAAATCGAAAGTTGTCCAAATCCGTCATTGGCATCGGCATAACATCTGTCATCTGGAACAAAAGGTTGACCACCTCCGTCGTTTCCTCTGTCACTGTTAGGAGCACTTGCAGGAATATTAACCGCTGTAGGTGTACCACCTGTTCCTGTTGATCCTGAAGTCGGGCCACCATTTGGGTTTCCAAAACCTTCTGAATATAATTTAAAGTTAATATCTGAATTAAAAATAGTTTTCCATACACCACCCACTTTGTAATATCCACCAATAATTTTATACCAACCGTTGCTTAATGATCCCCCAGTTCCTGGTCTTTTGAAATACATTTCTTTAACTACTTTCCAGTCACTGCCAACTTTGTGATATGCTTCTGCAGGAACATTAAAAACTACAACTGCTTTTCCGTCTTTTGCACTTTTGTCTGATGTTGCTCCGTAGGCTCTGCTGTTTGTATAAAGTTGTACTCCGTTAAAATCACCAAACTCTGATCCTGACAATGTTAAATTTGTTTTTCCTGGTACCGTACCTGAACCATTTGATTCTGTTGCCGCCGCGGCGTTTCCTGTTCCTGCACCCACCGATGGTATAAGATTTGAACCTGAGAATCCTGGATGTCCACCTGCGTCACCTGTTGCACCTGAACCTCCTTTACCTCCAGCGGCTCCTCCGCCTCCAGCGCCACCGCCACCACCGTCTCCGTTGTGGTCTGCACCTTCTTCACCTAACTGTCCCGGTGAATTTGATGTTGCTGAATTTGTGTTTGCTCCTACACCGCCTCGTGATTGTCTTCCAGATCCTCCTGATCCTCCGCCACCACCTGCTATTCCAATTTTGATTGTGTCTATTGCTTGTCCTGATTCGTACATTGTAACTGTGGTTGCACCACCGCCACCGCCTCCAGATCCTGAAGTACCAGTTGTTCCTGATTTTCCTCCATCGCCACCTGAATATCCTGTTAAACTTTTTCCGTTATTGCCGCCTTGTGCGCCACTACCTTCAGTTCCGTCTCCGCCTGCACCTCCAACTGCTACTGCAATTTTTTTAACGCCGGCATATGCACGTACATCGATACCTGTTGCTTGAACATAATGACCTGCGGCACCGTCTGCACCTGCTCCTGCATAATCTCCACCACCTTTGCCGCCAGCACCTCCCCATAGATAAATGTCCATGGTTGTAACACCGTGTGGTAGATCTGCTATTGCTAATTTTCCTGTGTATTCGAAAGTTTTGACTATTTTAGTCACGGGATTATACCTCCCTTACAAACCAGAAGTCTCCGTCATTTCCACCTGATGGTGTTGTAGTAGAAACAGTTTTTGCTGATCCACCCCACAATGACCCAAAGTCAACTATCTGTCCTATAGTAGGAACTGCTGTACTTGAACCCATTGATGTTGTTATTGCACCACCTGAGGCATTTTTTGTTCCTAAATTTGCTGAAGTAACTGTTACGTTTCCGCCTGCTGTTGTTTTTAAAACTTTTCCTTTGGCTGTGTGACCATTGTCTGTGGCGTCTGCTAATCTAATTACTTGTGAATAAGATGCACCGTGTCCTGCTGACCAAAAGTTTTCAGATACATCATAAAACATTCTAGCATCATCTGAATCCCCAGTTTCAACTATTAATCCTGCGTCTGCTTCTGAGTTTCCTGAATTTACTTTGATGAAAGCATCATCATATGTTGAAATGCTTGAACTAGAACTATTGTATTCACCTGATATATTTAGGTTACCTGTGATAGTTACATCACCTGTTAGTGCAATGGCTCCTGATGCTCCTGTAAATGCTAATGGAGTTTTTGTTGTACCGCCATCGTTAATTGTGAAAGATACATTTTTGTCTTCTGACACGTTTGCAATCGTAACGTTACCCGAAGATCTTGTAATTTTAAATGCTTCGTTGCTTGGATTAGATCCAAGAATTAGTCCGCCATCATTGTTAATTTGCAATGATCCTGCTGTTAT
>Ga0208763_1000167_pt1 | contig 14269 bp, 7 predicted proteins | sample ETNtaG_20_FD_185756 | JGI IMG/M metagenome (GOLD analysis project Ga0208763, IMG submission 185756) | Marine microbial and viral communities from oxygen minimum zone, Eastern Pacific Ocean - ETNP201306PF45B (SPAdes) (version 2) | ecosystem: Environmental > Aquatic > Marine > Oceanic ... | reverse complement strand
AAATTACCTAATTCAACAGGCAAAACCGCATTATTTTTCTGTACATCATCTAAAGCTCTTTTATAATTTACGTGAGTTTTTCCAATTGTCTGAATACGATACCCCTGTACATATCCAATACCTGTATCTAATCCAAGATCTAAATTCTTTCTAAGAGCAGAAACTAGTTCGTCATGAGTTCTGCCAGGATAGTACTTAGTACCATCTTCATTTAAACTCTGTTCTGGATAATTTGTTCTATCAGAAATTGTTGCTGTGTGAGCTAATCCAGCACCAGAAACCGAATCTACCATTCCTGTGTAGTCAGATAAAAATTTTGCAGCGAAGTTCTTTGCTTCTGTCTCAGTTGAAAATTCATATTGACGCATAGTCTTTACGCCACGATTGTTATTTTCGTTTAAAAGATTTCTAACTTCTAGAGAAAATGGTTTTACTGTATAGTTTCCTGATTCTTCATATGTTCTTTTTGCAAGTGTATCTTCGATAACTGAATAGTCTGTCTCATTTACAAATGTTGATAAAACACCAGCCTTAACTTCCATCAATATTACAAAATTTGATGTGTCTTGTGAGTCCAACTCTCTTTTTACAAGATTGAGTGTTACTTTGTATCGGTCTGCGCCGGGCGCATTAAAATTTGTAGTGCCCTGTGCATTATCAAGTAAAGAAGAATCTTCATTCGATGTGACTATTTCTTCTATGATATCCAAACCAACTTTATAAGATGGTGTTGAACCATATTTGTCAAGTACAATTGTCTGTGCCTTAACAATTGTCATAAATCCTTGAATAAAATAAATACCATCTTCGATAATTGCAATAGAACCTGTACCAATGGGCCCTTCGGCTGTAGGTCTTATTTTACACTGGAACTGAGATTTATTTTCTTCAACTTCTGTGGTTAATACTTCATTTGAAAGAAATGTTGCACTAGAACCTTCTTCCAAATCATATGCTGCAAGTGCTTGAGATTGTGTTGTATATGTGTTTGAACCATCTACGTGCGCCTGATAATCCGAACTAGAAAGTTCTCTAACACCAGAAAGATATTTTAGATAAAGTGTGTCTGGGTCATCAGATGATGTAGTTCCAGTTTTACTTTCTGCATGGACAACTAAAGCTCTCACTCCAGTAGTACCACCTACCAACACTCTACCAACAAAATCACTTGGACTATTATAACTATTTGCTGTATTTAGATCAATTGTTGCGAAATTTGCTTTAACATCAATAGCCGGAGCTCCAGGCACAACCATTGCACCTTCCTTAAAGAAATGTTCCGCCATACTACTAACTTGACCCTGTAGTATACTCTGTGCTTGTGTAAGTTCTCTTGCTTGTACAGAGTGTCCAGGCCTGAATAGTACTCTTAAATAACTTTTATTAATATCATAATCATCATAATATGGAGTTATATTGAAATTGGTTGCCATGTCTTTACTTCTCTTGTGTTAAAGATTATTAAAATTAAAATTCAAAAACAACTTTGATGTCTTCGATTTGGTCAATAGCTCTAGAGATTGGATGTCTATTTTCGATATACAACACTTTTCCAGTACCACCTACAATATTAAAGTCTGTTGCACCATCTCCAAAGTCTGCATTTGCAGGGCCTCTATACTTACTTTGTCCAGCAATATTATTAGTTGTTGCATCGATTGGGTCTGTTAAAATAACAACTTGTCTAAATGTTGATGTTGCACCAGTTACAGGGAAAACAGATTTCAATACAGAATTTCTTGTTTCTTGTTCGTCATATTCCAACTTGAGTGATACCATAGCATAATAACCATTAAGTTCTTCAACTGGATTAAATCCGTGTCCGTTTGTTGGAGAAATGATAGGAGTTACTTTTGCAGCAGTTACTGCATCCGCAGCGACATTACCTTGTACTTCACCAGTTGCGTGAGTATAACCATTACCACCATCTGTGATAACAACTTTTGAAACTTGGTCACCTTGCAGTAACGCATATGCAGCAAACCCTGTACCATCACCAGCGGTAAGAACTACATTTGGTGCAATAATAATCGAACCAGTACCATCACCTTCACCAGCCGCAAATGCACTGTCTATAGTGATAGTTGCTACGTTAGTTCCTGCATTGAACGACCAACCAGTAATTTTTCTTTGGTTTGCAGTTGCTGCACCATCTTTAGTATAAACCAATGCATAGTTTGTGTAATCATTGTTTGTCGCATTTGCAATCTGTGCAGCACCAGTAATTGTCAAAGTAACAGTTGTACTTCCTTCACCTGGCGTTACAGAACTTTCATTAATTGATGCATTATAACCAGAGCCACCAGAGTGACCACTGTTTTGATTATCATCAATAATGTCAACCCAATCAATTGAGTTTGGTGTAGACAATGCAGACTGTTGTACAGTCCACTGACCATATTCTGCTGATGTGTTGTCACTAGGTTCCGAGGTAATATATTTAACAGGGAAATAATCTTTTGTCAAGAACTTTAATGCCTGTTCTAATTGAATAGAATACATGAACTTCCATGCATATCCATCAGCAGTTTCAAGAATTTCGTTTGATGTGCCTGTAGGTTTGACTGTGGAAGGTACTGGTTGTACACCTTGACTTGCATCAACAAACTTTTTACAGTTAATAACTTTGTATACGTTATACTGGTTAGAGGCCTCCGTAAGTACGTAACTATTTGGAATAACTTCTTCACCAAGTTCGTTTGTATACATAGAGTATCTAGTATTTAATGTCCAGTTAATTCTTGGAACTGCCAAGGTAATGGTGTCAGCGCCTACCTTTTTAAGTGCAGTGAGTGCGTTTTTCGCCTCATTGTGTTCCTTTGTAGAATCTACTGGTGTTGGTGGATTTGTATCATCTGACCAAGAAGTATGTTTACCAATACCCATATAGATATTATTAAAAATTGATTTGTTGTAAAACGCCCAATCAACTCCACCATCACTTGTAACACCAGTTACGTGTGTTGGAGCTGTTGCACCAGATGTTCCATCTGACACCGCAACATATAAATTGGATGCATGTAATACAACTTGCCCCTCAGAATATGCAACTCCTGTCGCCCATAGTGCAGTCTGTTCATTGACTGATTCAATAAACTGCTGGGCATTAAATATTCTGAGTTTATTGGTAATTATTGCTGACATGTCTTTACCCTCTGCAATGTGTTTGTGATTTGTTTCTTTTATTTATAATATTTTTTTCACCTAAATCTGCTGCAATGCATTTAATTCTTCAAATGTTGTTGGTGCAGTATTATAGGTGGTTGTTATTGTTTCGTGACCAATATTTGTTCTTTCACTAAATTTACTTTCAATATTTGCAATAGATTCAAGATATAACTCATGATCTATACTTTGTGGTGTCTGGTTGAATTTCATTCTTTCTACAGAACCCCAATTCATTCCACTATTCAATCTGTCATCTGGACTCTTTTCATGAGTTACAAACATCAGTTTTGGTGAAATATTTATCTCCGAATCTAGAGTGATGCGCTGACCTCTGTCATATGCATCAAGGATTTGCCCCCAAATCATATCTGCAAACCCGTGTGTATTTAAATCCGAATAAGAACCTGTAGATGCAACCCAACCAAATTCACCAGACTTTGTTGGATTTTCAATAATTTGTTGAATACCAGACAAACTTAATCTAACAGGAGAAGTTTCCGCATCTTCTCTAGATGTAAACTTATATCTTACTAAGTTATCAAATGGATATTCGGTAGTAAAATTGAACTTAATTCTATCCAGACTTCTAAACTGATTGCTGAGTGCTGGAACTTCATCTCTAACCGAGCCAACGTGAACTACAAACTTTTCATCTCTTGGGTCTGCACCATCTCTAATAGCACCAATCCAGTTATTATTAACTCTTTCTACATTTCCACGATAAACTTTATCAAATCTAAACTCAACAAAATCAAATGGAGTTGTGTTTCCAGACCAAGTCAAATAGTTTGAAATAGGTTCAACTTCGAACTTTACATACGAATCATCTACAATTTCTGCACTAAGAATTTTGAATTTACCCCAAGGTCGTGTACTACGATGTTCGACATGAGTTATTTCTTGGTCAGACATATCATAAATCGTAAAGTTTCTTTGTACTGAGTCATTGATGTAAAAATGTGTTAAATCAACACCATCTTTATCTTTGTTATTTAATAATACGTAATTGATATCACTCCAAGTAACAGAACCACCAAGAGCGTTTTCACTGGAGTCTAAAAACTTAAATCTACCATCACCAGTATCAATGGTTTGTCCTGTAGGTGTATCATCTCCAACACCATACATTGGGCCACTAGTCTGGTAATTATCGTATACAAATGTATATCCATGAGATAATAAATCATTTGTATTTACTGGTGTCGAATCATTACCTGTCCAAATACCCAAACCATCCATATTCTTTACAGATACATCTGCATTTTTAATGATTTCAAACAGTAATTGTAGATATGTACTTTTCAGTACCTTGCCGGCTGGTTTTGATATTAATGTTAACTCACCGAACATCATAAGTCCAGCTGGATGAAGAATTTTCTTTACAATCTCTCTCCACTGATCTATATTTCTACCAACTCTAACAACATAAGAGTAGTCTTGCCATAGATATCCATCATGAATACGATTGTCATCTGAAACAAATCCCTTATTGTTAAAGAAAGAACCATCTCTTACACATAAAGGCCCAAGTATTGGATTTACCTGTGCAGTACCATCTCCAAGTGTTGATAAATCTAGAGTTGGCGCAGTAGTATATCCAACACCAAATCCATCACTATTAGAATCTACAGTTTCGATAAGAGATATTTTTGAAATAGAACCAATACTATCTCCTTTTGCCTGTAAGACTGCACCACTACCAATACTTTGATATTGATTTGTATTTGGAGAGACAATTGTGCCTGGCCATCTGTCATAACCATCACCACCACCATAAACATCAATTTTTGTTATAGGGCCGTGTGGTAAGTTTGTATATTTTACATTGACAGACCAATTATTTGGGAGTACTGTAGGTTCTACTGGTAATGCATAAATCGATAACTGTGCAGTCACTTCGTTTGCGAATGATGAACTGTCATTCCACCCACCATCTGGTTCTCCAACTTTACCGTAAATAACAATCTTGTCATTGATTATATCATAGTAATAAAAAGAATTTTCTGATGCAAGTCTTGTAATATGAAATGCATCAAACAATCTTTGTTGTGGGTCTAAATCCCATGTCCTAATTCTTGTATCGGAACCATCCGTATATTCTGTATATCTTCTACCAGATGTTACTCTGAAAGTGCTAAAGTGACTCTTATCATAATCAAAATATACACCAGATGAATTTAATGAACTACCTAAGATTACTTTTTGTCCAACGGAAGATAAAGTTTCATATGCATCTACACCATTAAGTCCATTGAATGTAATATCTTTCCACGTTGAATTTAATTGACTACGACAAGAATAACCCCATCTTGCACCACCATTTCCTTCTGAAAATAATGAACCCCAAGTATAGTTACCTAAGTTTATTGTGTGTGTTGTTGATGAATCTAAATCTGCATCTGTACAAGTACTACCACTGTCTATCATTTGTGAAACAGTAGTAGTAAATGAATCACCATCTCTCACAATTTTCAATCTACTTTGTTTTCCAAACCATTGATTATCTCCAGTTGCTGGTGCAAGAGAATTACCATCAAAAATAGTTACCGCATCCGATTGATTGTGGTTATATCTAATTTGATATCCACCACCACTGAGCCTACCTCCTTGGGCCCTAAGTAGTGACAGAGTGTGTTCTTTACCATTTTCATCAACTGCAAAGGCCATAATCATACCAATAGTATCATCATCTGTATTTGGAGATGTTACGGTTACTCTCAAATCATACTCTGAGAATTTTTCAGTTTCTAATGAAACAAATCCAACGTAAGTACTAGTATTTGCAGTACATTCTATCGTATCTGTGTTTGCGTCATATGAAAAGGCATTCGCCTCCGTTGCATTAGCAGGATATGTGCCACTACTATTATGAGATATTCTTGTCCAAGTATTGAAAACCGTTTGTCTTGAAGGAGCACCAGATGTGTAAACTGCGCCATCCATTTCTTTCTTGCCATTAATGTAGAGTTTTGTTTCAGTATCTGAAATATACAATGCAAGATGGTTCCACTGAGTATCAAAATTTGCAGGTTTTGCAATTGTACTTGTTTGTCCAGCAATATCTAAAACAAGATTCCCACTTCTATTGTTTCCTGTACCTTCTTGATATAGTCTAATATGATTTGTACCAAACTGAGTATCATTAACACTGAACAAAGTACCACCAGAACCCACAGATTGATTAATCTGGTCAGGGTATACCCAAGTGTCTATTGTAAACACTCCATTAGTTTCTGCGAGATGGTCTTCATAAAATGATGGAAAGATTAGATAACCATTATCAAACTGTGCAGAGCGATTGCCCCATTTTGGCCCATCTGTCGGATTAATGTTTTGTCCATTTGCCCTAAAACTGGTTTGATGAAATTTTCTATCAATAAATCCACTACCATTTGGATGTACATCCTCGAAATCTACAAAAAGAAGTGTGTCATCCCACTTGTAATCAGTATTGGAAACTGTTACCTTTAAATCTCTTGAGTATGCATCACTATAATCCACATTTGGATCGCCAGTTAAATCATAGTAAAATGTTGGAGATGTTTCATCTTGCACAAAATTAACATCTTGTGTTTCAGAAACAAACGGCGAAACAGCTGTTACATGTGCAACTGCACCAGAACCATTAGAAAAAGATTCTATATCAATAATTTCACCACTGACATAGTTATCGCCAGGTTCTATGATATCTACTTTAGTTACTGGGCCACTAGTCGTGTCAGAAATCTTTGCTGAAAATCCTACACCATCACCAGAATCTGTTATATACGAGTTTAGGTAAATATTATTTGGATAATTCGAACCAGCATTTACAATATCAAACCCAACAATACAATCATATAAAGTCTCTGTAATTGTAACACCATTATCCATTAAGATTTCTACATCTTCGCGCGAAGAAAAGTCACCAAATATATTTGAAATAAAATATTCTCTTACTGGTGTAGAACCAACTGTATAATCAGTCATTCTTTCAATGGTTGCAGTAGCCCCACTAGTTTTCCCAAGAATACGAATTGGGTCTTTTATGGTTTTATTACTAGGTACAGTTTTTACACTTCTTTCATTGACCCATGTATTATCACTGAGTTTAAATAGATTATCTTTTGGATAATATAAATCAATATCTTCATTAAATATCGATCTGAATAAAAACTCATAAGAACTTTCAGAACCCTTTGATTGATAAAATTCTTTCATCAACTTTAAAAAATGTTTTTTATTTGAATAACGGTTCTTTTTTATTTCTTTGTTTATAAAAGATTGAGTTACACCAGATTGTTTTCTTAATACATATGCAACAACTATAACAACACCATCTGTGGGTGACTTTAATGCATTAGTATTAGAATCTATAAACTGTATTGTTTTATCATTAATAACGTAATGAGTACCTTCAGTTAATAAAGTATAATCTGTAGGAAATGTTAAATTATCTTGAATATCAACAAGACCACTACTAGTACGTGTAATAGTACTTTCATCTGCAAATGGATTTGCTGGATTGGAATATACTTTCAATTCTGAAACAGAAATGTCCAAATCTCTTTCTACGTAATATGATGGGCCATAGTACGATAAAGAAAACGATGCATTAACTCCACCAGACAAGAAATTATCATACTCAACATATTCCAAGTTACTAAAAGAAGATTTTCCAACATTAAGTGCGGATCTTAATTCTTCATCTAATTCTGCTCTAGTTTTTATTTTTGAAAACTGTGGAAATGCACTAGCAAGTACATTTTGATATTCATCAACAAAAATATCAAGAGTTTCATCTAAATCACTAAAACTTTCAAGTTTACCACCAACTGCGTTTGGATTATTATTACTCTCTAACCACTTGTAGTAAAGTTCTACAAAGTTGATAAACTGTTCGTAATCGCCGTCTTGTTGAAGATAGAATGGTATTCTGTCTCTAACAGATGCTGATATCTTTCTGTTTAAATTGCGATCAGGCATTATTCGTCCTAGCTATTTCTAATAATTCTGACATTCTGTGTTGTTATATCATAATTGTTATTATAGTTATCACTATCTTCTTCAACTGTAACATTCACATCTTCTGGTTCTATTAAAAGTACTTGATTTCTACGTGGGAAAATGTCTAATCCAACGGTTTCCAATTCAATCCTAAATACTTCTAATGAGCCTTCAACAGCAGTTATACTCACAGGATCAATATTTATTGTACCAGTTTTATAATCAACTTTACCAGTGATAAATGTAGAATAAATCTTTTTATCATTTACATCAAAACTATAAAACTTTAAATTACCATCATAATTTGTAGTTTCTTCGATATAATATATTTTCGTATCACCAGAAACTTGAATACCAACTGACTTAATACTACCTTTTTTAATTTCATTATTAAAATTAAATACGTAAAAGGCACTTGTATCAAATGCAACTCTCTGCTCATTAATTAATCCAACTGTTGTTGTGTTATTTGTTATTGATTGATCTAAAGTGTCAATCCAGTTTACAAAATTAGAATATCTAAAGTAATCATTAAAATCATCTAGATATTTTGTACTAAATCCTACAATACCTTGTATCGCAAGAGTTTTAATATCTGCCGCAGAAAGAGATGTAGTTTCATTATCAAATTTAACAGTACTTGTAACTTTTAACTTGGTATATTCTGGGTCAACAATTTCTGGTTCGATTGAAAGAATAGAATAATCTTTTTTAAGAGTATCTTTAATTGATTGTTTTGTATATTCGGAAAGAAAGTAACCATGATCTGGCCTAATTGCAACATAAACCCTACCATATGTTTTTGGAATATTATCTTCGCCGCCCCAAATACTCATTGACTGTGTTGACGGATATATCTGTGGAATGATTGCCTTATAATCATTTACAGTCACAGCTCGTTTTTGTCCACCAAATGTTCTTGGTGCATTAAATTTAATGGACTCAATATCTTCTGCATCCGCACCACCTTGTGCCTTTGATTTGACTGTAATACTAGTTACTTCATAATCATCTAGTGCTGCCGCGGTTAAATTCACAATTTCATTTGCAACAGAACCATCTGTTTTAAGATAGTTGATTTCAATTAATTTACCATTCTCTACAGAGTTTCCTAAAACACCATCACCAAAGAAGATTTCATATTTACCGCCGCGAGACTCCTGTACAAAATATACATTACTATCTGGAGTAAGTTTCATATTATCTGTCGCAAGAACAAACTCCGTTTTTTCTGGTAATGTAGGATTATCATAGACAAAGACTGTAATTGTAGTAATATCAATATCATCGTTAGATAACAAATATCTTTGATTTGGATCTGCTGTATTTACAATGTAGTTTTCAGTAGTATATGTGCCTTGAATTAAAACTAAATCATTAACTTGAAATACATTAGTAAATGTACCGTTATCGTTTGATTGTGCCTTTACCTTTGATACGATTGTAGTTTCTTTTGGTCTAAATTTATATGTTTTTCCACTTTGTTTTGCTTTAAACTCATAATCTTTGTTCAATCTAAAAGTTTCAAAAACATTACTTGATGCCTTTTCTAACTTACCAACAAACTCTAAGTCAACTATCATTTCTGCAGCTTTACTTGATCTTGGAGTATAGTTTAACATTTTTGCCTTGGATACAACATTATCTCTGATTCTTGCCGTGTCCAAAAACATTTCATTGGAAATTGCATTCATGTAATACGCATTTATATGTGTATTAGTTGCAAGGATATCAATGAGAGTGTTTAATCCAGACGCAGTAAAATCGTAATCTTTAAATGCCTCTTGACTACTCATATAGTTTATGATGTTTTTCTTTATCTCATCAAAATCTAATTCTGTAACTTCTACTGTCTTTGCCATTTATCTTACTCTCTCTATGCTAAACTGCGTAGTTTGTTCTGCATCTGATCTTGGTACGGTATAATATATTTTTATGATTACCGTGTTTTCTTCGCGTAGTGGTCTAATTTTGATACGTAGGTTTTCAACTCTTGGTTCTTTAATTTTTATTGCCCTTTGTATCCTGTCCTCTATATTTATCACCGAAAAACTATCCAATGGCTCGAATATCATCTCCCAAATATTTCCACCAAACTCTGGGTCAAAAGGTCTTTCAAAATGATTTGTTAAGATTAAATTCTTTAGTGACTGATTAATTGCTGCAGCGTCTGATTTTACTCGCACATCATTTGTTATTTGATTTCTTTTAAATGTCAAATCAACATCAAGAAATTGATTTTGTTTTGACTTCAAGACACCAAGTCTATTCTCTAATGCAGTTTGTGACATTTTTCTTTCCTATGGATTTAAATCTATTTTCGGGGCTTTGATCGTGTGATTTCCACCAGAAGTAACATCAGTAGTCCCACCAACACCACTAGTGGATTTACCAGCAACGACAATATTATAATTACCATCAACCACAATTGTTAAGTTTCCTTTTACATGTAAATTTTTATTTCCCAACACTAACTCATATCCTTCACCAACAGTCTTATTTACTCTCTTACCGTCTGGATGATATTCTTCAAACGAACCTGATCTATGAAACGTATGAATTCTTTCGTTTCCTGGCGTGTCATCAATTTCAATTAAATGTCCTGATCTGGATTTAGTTGCATTGTTGTATGGATATTGCGCCGCATATGGAGATGCTGGTTCTGTAAATTTTGAGTTTGTAGTTAAGTCCTCTTTCTTTTCGTGTTCTTCAGTTTCTGGTTCTTCAACTAATCCAGACCTTTCTGGTAAATCAGACTTAGTTGACTGTGTTGCCTGAGAATTGTCAGTTGTAGATACATTTCCTACTGTGTTTGTGGAACCAGATTGTTGTATTGTTTGTTGACTTACTCGACTATCAGCTCTTTGTTCTCTTTGTTCTTCCGTTGTATCTGGTGAAAGTGCAGGGGATGGTAAATCCGTACCCCCCGATAAAAACATTGCTCTTTCTTCTTGTCTCCTAGTTGCTAATGCATCAATAGTTTTACCACTGGCCTTATTGTACAATAACATCTTACTCGCAATGGTTTCATTGTCTCTTGTGCCATTTGCGGTTAATGTATCTAATGCGCCGGGCCCAAGATTGTATGCAAATGAAGTTAGAGCATCTCTTTGTCTTTCATTCCAACTGTAACCATATTTTTTTTCTCTATCAAGTACATACCCTCTGTATTTCCCCATATTTTGCTCTAGTCTTCTTTCTGCCTCTGCTTCATCAATAACTTCGCCTGCGAAATTTGCCTTTGTACCATATCCAATTGAATGTTGTTTATGATCCCAATAAGATGTCGAACTATAACCCTCTTTCTTTTTCAAAAAAGAAACCAAATCTGCACTTGCTGCATCACTTGCAGCAACATCACTTAAAGGCGTAGGTTCTGCATTTTCAACAACACCAGTATTTGTTGTAGGCACACCAGCGGCTTTTTTATTAGAATAATCCTGTAATGTACTTGGTACTTCTCGTCCTCTGTTGTTTCTACTTTGTCCTTCGTTTGCACCCAACTTTCTGCCAGGCAGAGTTCCCCATATAATAGGATCTTGTCCACCATGACTGTCGCGGAAAAATCCCATAACCCAAGAACCAACCATTACACCAGTTGGAGACTGTCCAATACCACCAATGGATGCACTACTGATTGGCATTATAGGTGAGGCCCAAGGTAACTCCTCTACAGCAATATCATCATCATAATGTCCATAAATTCTTACACGAACTCGGCCTATTTGTAGTGGATCATTCTCTACATCCTCGACGACTCCTGTCCACCAGACAAAATCATCTTTTCCGGCAAAGTTTAACATAAACAAATCCTTTTTTTAGTATTTATAAATAGTTTAAGGGTTCAGTTCAATATTTCCATTAGAATCTATGGTAATCGTTGCGCCACCAAACATTTCTTTGGTAGCACCAACCTCTTCGGACATATTTCCACCAATTGTTATGTCCAAATCACCCTCTACGAGCCATTCACAATCTTTACCGACATGAATATATAAATCATCTTCAATAATTTGAAAATAATCTGCAACAATTCTATCAACAACATCACCGTTATGTTGATATTCTTGAAAAGACCCACCCACATGATAAGTCAGTATTCTCTCGTTGCCTGGGGTGTCATTTATTTCTTTATGATGTCCAGAACGACTACTAACAGTACCAGTACCGTCTGGATAAGTCCTATCATCCTGTGCAGAAGGTTCTGTCACTCTAGAATTTTCTTTGTACTCCGCAATAGTATCTGATCTATTTTCAGTATTAACTTTATTTACATCAGATTGATTTTCTTCACTACCACCAATGAGAGGTAATCCACCCTGCTCTCCATAAGTACCGGCACGTTCTTGTGTGATTCCATATATTGAACCCCAAACTACAGGGTCTTGTGCATTCTCACCATCTCTAAAAAATCCAACTACCCAAGAGCCAACAACAATACCTGTGGGAGATTGTCCGACACCATCAATGGATGCAGATGTTATAGGCATCATTGTCTGGGCCCAAGGTAAGGCCTCTGTAGGAATTTCACTCTTGTCATCAGTATGAATGCCATACATTCTAACCTTTATCCTACCAAGTTTTTCTGGATCCATTATATCTTCAACTGTGCCAGTCCACCACACGAAATCATCATAAATCATTAAAATGCTCCACTGGCATCAATATCATTTTGTGGATATCCACCGTTACTTTTTACTGGTTTAGGTTGTGGATATGGATCACCTTGCGAATCTCTAATACATTCGATATCTGAATAGTAACCATTTGATGGTTCAAATCTATGTTTAACTGCTGTTATCAACCATTTTCCTGATATCTTTGGATTTTCTTGCACTTCGTCTGTAAAGTTAAACTGTGGAAATTGTACATCGATTGTTTTGCCAGCATTTACTTGTGTATCACCAAAAACTGTTGCAGTCAATCTCATTTGATTAAGTAATTTTAATTGAGATTTTCTACGTAAAAATGTTTCTTCATGATTATATGTCATTTCACTATTTTCTGGTAAAACAAAAAAGTTTGCGGTATTATATTGTCTACCTTGTCCACTAATATCAAATAAAGGATTTGAATCTACTTTATTAGTTTCCATATAACTGTCATATATGTTATATTCTATTTCTTCGGTTTGTCTGTTAATAATATCTACCTTGAGAGCTTTTGTTTTATACATCCCACCTAGAATTCCATCCAAAATATTAAAGTGTGATTGAAATTTAAAGTTTATCAAAACCTTATCTTCAGTATTTGCATCTAATGTTTGGTTTGATACACCATAAAGATATTCAATCTCTGGGGATGCAGACATTAAACTACTAACACTCTTAAATTGATATCCATTAACATTTTCCCAAAACAAGAAGTCGGCTGCAGGGCCAGTATATGCCTTTGATGCTAACCAATTTATTGCCTTAAAAGGAGACATTCCTGGCACAATAATTTTCTGTTGATCTTCACTACCTTGAATATCCAGTTGTTTTGGTGAACCTAATTCATTAAATAATTCTTGAACAATACCTGATGCAGAGTTTTCATAATATCTTGATATTCTGTTTTCATAATTTGCAAATTGTTCAAAAGTGATTAACTCTAGAGTAAATACGTTATTTAAATCTTTAAGTGAAAAGTCACTAATTTTATAGACATGCATTTCTAAATTAATAGGCTCTCTAGTTGAACCTGTGTGGTTAAAAGAAAGTCTTACCTTTTCCTGTCCTATAATCGGAAGTGCATCAATCAAATCTTGTGTTGTAGAAATTATTAATTTTGCAGTGATACAATTACCATAGATATCTTCGTATATTTCACACCCAGCATAAACTGCTCGTAAATCTAAAACCTCTCCATTGTGAGATTCTATTTCAACTATATCTGCTTGATATTGACCAGCTCTAGTAATTCCTTGAGACATATTTTATCCTATCAAATCTTTATCATATTTTCAAATTCTTCAACAAAGTCATTCAAAGAATCATCTCTTAAAATTTTTATAACCCTATTTTTTTCATTCATATCAAATTCCCATTCATAATACGTGTAACTATCAAACGAAGTTAATTGTGCATATGTAAGATCATTGAATGGTGGTGTTGCACCTTTTGCATCTTCTACT
>Ga0208763_1000166_pt1 | contig 14359 bp, 9 predicted proteins | sample ETNtaG_20_FD_185756 | JGI IMG/M metagenome (GOLD analysis project Ga0208763, IMG submission 185756) | Marine microbial and viral communities from oxygen minimum zone, Eastern Pacific Ocean - ETNP201306PF45B (SPAdes) (version 2) | ecosystem: Environmental > Aquatic > Marine > Oceanic ... | reverse complement strand
AGAAAATTAGCAATAATCGATTGACCGCGTTCAACCCATTGTTCCTCTCTATCTACCATCTGTACATCGAATTGTTCTTGGGCGGATTTTTGGGCGATTCCAGAGCCCATGTTTCCAGCACCGACGATTGCCACACTTCCAATAGGTCGCATGGCCGGGCGAGCCGAGACCTACCAATGAATCCACCGATTCCGGTCCTTCGGACCGGCGGAGTTGAATCAAAAATTTCACCCAATCAACTATTATCACAGTCTCATGTGGACAGTTTATGCAACATACGCGGCGATTGTTAGCAATTGTCTTACTAACCATGCTAATTTCATCGAGTCAGGTGGCTATCGCCAATAGTAATGGGAAATACAATTCATCTAGTGGTTGTAATTGTCACGGCAGTACACCAGATTCAAGTTTGACCCCAACACACAATTTTCCTGCAACATACACACCAGGACAACTTTACTCCCTAAATCTCGGAATGAGTGGAGGTGTTTCTGGCACAAAGGGAGGATTCAATCTTCTAGTATCAGATGGAACACTATCAACTGGATTCGGTATTATGAATACCCAAGTTAATTCAGCAGGAAATCAAGGAACTCATCAATTCCCTGATTATCGAAGCTGGTCGTTAGACTGGACTGCACCTTCATCTGGGTCAGGTACCGTAACCTTCACTTTTGCAGTTAACGCAGCGAATGGTAATGGCGCTGTTTCTGGTGATGGATGGGCAACTACGACATTCCAATCTAGTGAAGATTCAGGTTCGACAAATACACCTCCAGAGGCATCTTCTGTTTGGTTCGTTCCTAGCGAACCAACGAAGGCCACAGGATTGGCAATGGATTACACCTATTATGATGCAGACGGTGACTCGGAACAAGGCACCCAGATTCGCTGGAAATTAGATGGAAACAATGTGGGAGACCTTGATGATCAAACTTCGGTGTCCCAGACATGGCTTGCAAAAGGCCAACAATGGATATGCACAATTACTGTTAAGGATGGCACTGACCAAGGAGAACCAGTAACTATCGGACCAGTCACAATAAACAACACACTACCAATAGCAAGGAATCTAGAATTAACTCCTGAAAATCCTATTGACACTGATGAACTAGAATTAGACTACGATTACTTCGATTTAGATGGTGAACCACAGCAGGGAACCGAAATTCGCTGGTATCTCGATGGCGCTAGAATACCAGAATTAGATGACCAGGAAAGCGTCTCTCCACTAATGATTCGTAGCGGAGACCAATGGGAAGCCTCTGTCAAACCTCATGATGGTGACGATTTTGGTGAAATCGTTTACACAGGTGTCGTGGTAATCGGTTCATCGAATAACCCACCTGTTGCCACAGTTTACGTGTCTCCAGTTGGTAATGCTCGTACTGATGACGCGCTACAGGTTAACGTAGGGTGGACTGACCCAGATGGCGATTCAGTACAGTCTACGGAGATTCGCTGGTTTAGAGACGGTGTCCAAGTATCTGCTTACAACGATCTAACTGCTGTTCTATCCGAATCAACTTCCAAGGGAGAAACTTGGACAGCAAAAGCAAGGGTAAGTGATGGATTATTATGGTCGGATTGGGTAGAGAGTGAGGATTTGATTATTCTCAATACCCCGCCTAGAGTGACATCAATTGAGATGCTGCCTTCCGGGAAATTAACCACCTCAGTGAATCTCAGTGTCATTTGGGAACAAGGTGACGCCGATGGAGATTCAGAAATGAATAGTCAAATTCGTTGGTGGGTTGATGGTGAATGGTTGAGGGAATACGATGGAATGACTGAAATCCCAGCTTCTGAGACTGTTAGAGATCAGAGTTGGTCAGTACAAGTCGTCCCGGGTGACGGAGACGACTTAGGAACCTCGATGAAAACAACTTCAAGACAGATTGAGAATGGTGCTCCGGGTAACATGCTAGTTTACGTTGGAAATGGTAATACTGGATTTACGGGAGAAGCGAGTGAAATGCCTTCTCTCCCAACAATACCTGCAAACTCACTAGAATCATTGGTGGTTTATGCTTCGGCGACAGATCTAGACGGAGAACCTGTCTCATACCATGTTTCTTGGGCGCGCAATGGTTTCTCCGTGCCCGACCTTGAAAATACTCTCACAATTCCTGCAGATAGGCTAGAACCAGGGCAAACATGGATTGCCACTGTTACAGCTAGTGACCCTTGGGGCTTATCGACAATTTCAGATGTAGAAATCGAAATTGCTAATGTTCCGCCCACAGCGATAATTTCGACCTCACCTCAACCTCCTATCGCTGGAGCTTTTATCACACTCGATGGTTCCATGTCAGCAGATCTCGATGGTGAGATAATTCACTATATGTGGGATGTAAATGGAGTTAGTTTAACCGGCGAGATGGTCAATGTACAATTGGGAACTGGCTCTCATTCTGTTACACTAACTGTAGTCGATGATATGGGAGAGACTGGTGTAGGGGTGTCATACATAACATTCGGAGAGGTGACCACGGTAAGTGGCCTTTCTGCGACACTTTCTGGTAGTGAAGTGGAATTATCTTGGGAATGGACAGAAGGCGAAACTAATTTCCGAATATATCGTTCAAGCAGTCCATTCACCTCCTCAGAACATGGTACTAATGGAGAAGCTTTAGTCACTGACCTAGAACCGGTTGGGGAGACTACTGAGGTATCTTGGAGTGAGATTGCTCCAGTTGCTTCTAATCTCTATTATGCAGTAACTGCAGAGGTTGGAGGCCTCGAGGTTTTGTGGCTCTTTGAGATGGATAACACCGCTAGTGTTGATGCTTCTGAAGCCCCCAATTCCATAGATATCGAACCTACTGGTTCAATTTCTGCGATGTCATTACCTGTCACGATAATTATGCTACTGGTTGGTGTAGCGAGTATTGGAATAACCGTGTTCGGCCGAAGGAGGGATGCTTGATGCGCGGTAGAATTCTAGCTCTTGCTACAATTACTCTAATGCTAATCGCAACGCAAGGTACTGTCGCGAATCCTGGTGGTAATGGTGACTCAAACAGGGATTTTGTTTGCGGAGGTTCTTGCCACGGAGACCCTTCACTAAGCGCTCCTTCCAGCGCAACGATTTCGATTACATCCGGAAATACAGCATTCACAGGTACCGCCTATCAATTGGACACAACAATTGAGATAGATTTGATTTCACATTCCAGAATCCTAGGTGTCTTCCTTCTTTCTTCGACTGATGGAAATGGAGACAATCCTGAAGATCATGGCTGGAATATTATTCAAGATCCTTCTGGAACGTCGGTAAACTATGTCGAAGTAATTGTTCCGACAAATGGTGTCATTAGCCTGACTTGGGTACTTACAGCACCCGAACTAGTCGGCGATGGAGATCTAATCGTAGCAATTCATCATGGAGCTGGATACGAAGGCCTTGCCTATCTTGGAGTATCTGAACCTCACTCGATTTCGATCGATCCGGTGCCTGCAAATCTACCTGGCTTTGCTCTCGATTGGAGTGCGCCAAATTACCGAGTTACGGGCGACACATCTCCGGTTAGTGTGCTAACTCAAAATACCACAGAAATTTCTGTTGAATGGAAATTGGAAGGAGAATCAATTTCTCATCCTGCAACTGTCGAGGCAGGAATGGAAGATGAATGGTTGGTACACTTGCCTGCGACAATGGGTGATGGAAGAATTGTCTATCGTGTAACTACCTCGAATGGTGAGTTTGATGTGGTTCAGCCTTGGCTGACGATGGGGACGATTCCGCCTGAATTCGATGGTAGTTTGATGGGTGCTAGGGCTCAAGGATTTGCAGGGGCATTCATGATAATCGCACTTATGGTAAGCCTTCAAGGACTGTTACAACCAGCCAGAAGAAAGCATGAATTGGATCAAACAGAAGATGTCGAGGCAGCCGAGGAGACACCAGTCGAGCCAGTAGTTGAGGAGTCAACAGTGGATGAAGATGCTGCATATAGAGCACGCCTTCTGAAGTACGATGAACACCCTGGTTTACTATGGGATCCGGTCGATGAAGAGTGGGTTGACGATCCAGATTACGGAGGTGATGAGTGATGTTCTCCCAAACCTTACATCATCTGGTAGTGGGCCTTACAACAGGCATTGCAACCCTCGCCTGTCTATGCGCCATAGCCGCTTGGGTCTCGAATTATTTTGTTGGGGCGAAGGCTGCTCGCTCTCATCTTGATACTGCATCTTATATTGCTACAATCGCGGCTCTTCCTTTACTTCCTGTCGCAGTTCTTTCAGGTACTATGGCGATGTCTGATCCAGCTAGCGATGCAATGAGTTACAACAAATTCCTCTTTGCTGGATTAACAACCGGATTCCTTGCTTCAATGGTAATCGGTCGTTGGAGATTTGGTCCAGGGGTTTGGAATGATTCCAGACTTTCATTATTGCAAGTTATATCTGCTATTGGGGCACTTGCAAGTATCACTGTTTTGGGCTCCATAGGGGCAAAGATGACCCTTGGTGAATCAACGATGGATATCCTTCCATTTTGGCCTGAATTTGATGATTCAGTAGTTGTTAACGAATGGCTTTCTGTAGTCCTGCTTATCTTTGGCCTAGCCGCAATGGTTGCGGCATTCAGATTCGGCCCTAAGGTCAACCGAATAGTCGACTGAAAACGGTCGTCCAATCGTTTGAGTTTAGTCTAGGAATTATTGAGTTCTTGAAAGACCTCAAAGATACGCCTAGCATGTGCATCAGGGGAGAGGTCTAGGTCGGCGATTTTCTGTCTTCCAGCCTCAGCCCATTTCTTTTTCAAATCTGCATCCTGTGACTCATTTAGAGCCTCTTGCCAGGCCATTGGATTGTCACGAGGAAGAAGCCTACCATTGACTCCATCTTCTAATGTATCTTGGAATCCTCCTTCGTCTACAAAGAGGGCTGGAGTTCCTACAGCAAACGCTTCGATTGGAGTAAGCCCGAAAGGCTCGCCGTGAGCCATACTGACAATCGCCACAGAACGTCGCATTAATCCAGTCAATTGTAGGTTAGAAAGTCGAGGCGGAGTCCACAATTTAACACCCCTAGCAATAGCATGGTCGTGAAGGCCCTCTACTTCTTCGAATACGCCTCCTCCTACCAAAACTAGGCCGAACCCGCTCCCTGCCAACATCGAGATAGTTTCCCAACCTCCCTTTACCCAACCAGCGTGACCGATGGTCGTCACCCAAGGTGGGTCTGGTAATTCATCAAATTCAATCCATGCTTGATTTTCTTCTTCAGTAACTTCAGGTGTAAATTCCGAAAAATCAACACTTGGGTGAATAAAACCAGCATCACAACCGTAAACGGCTTGAATTCTTTCAGCACTGTAACTAGAATTGCCGTTTATCCTTGAATTTGGCCGTTTTAAGAAACCTGAAATTACCTTCCGATCATCACGTCTAGCCTTGGAAAGTGCAAATCTGGTGAATGATAGGTTGCGCTTCGGTTTTCCGTCTACTCCGAGATGAAGAACATCTTCGTATAATCCACGATGAGGTTCTAGCATGTGCAGATGGAATGGTGTTTTCTTCGGTACAAGTCGAATCAATCCAAGTGAACCATCTCCACTTACTAGGTGAACTGCATCGGCGTTTGCCAGGGCTTCATTCAGCCCAGCAATTCCTTTCCAAGCCTTTGTTGAATTCCTTAGGTCAGTATTCCAAACTGTAGAGAATGTTCCAGTCTGTTTCTGCCAAGGAATCTTCGGCTTGAGCAGAGGAATTGCGTTTTCTCTGCAACACTGCTTGAGTTCTCTAGATGATTCTAGTGTTGCCATTGTGACATCAAAATATTTCGTTAATGCTGGTAAATTTCTGATTAAATCCCGTTCAGCACCTCGCATCGCTTCAAACGTGCCTTTGGCGACTAAAAGACTCGGTTTACTCAATTGACCCTCAGTCAATTCGATTCCTCCAAGACTCTGCTGTATACGGCAAGTACGTCCTTCGAGATGACTGGCCACATGTAGGATTTTGATGCCTTATGCCCTGCATTTCCAAGGTTTTCCAATTCCTCAGCAGTCAATGAAATCAATTGACTCATAGTATCAGCCAGTTGTACTGAGTTTCCAGCCTCAACCGAGAATCCAGCCTTAGGCTCGGTAACCAATCGACCGAGATCATTCACATCCGCCATGATTACTGGGGCGTTGGCGTACATCGCTTCCAGCATAACCGTCGGAAGGCCCTCAAAGCGAGAGGGAATCACGACCCCTGTTGAATTCTCAAGTAACCAACGCTTTTCTCCCTCACTGACCAATCCCAGGCGGTGAATTGCATGTTTTTGAGGTGATTTTTCTACCCGTTCTGTCAACCAATCACTGAGTTCTCCTTTCCCAGCTATTGCTAGGTCGAAGCCTGTATCAGAATCTTCGGCAAGCAAGTCCCAAGCATCCATCAGAACATCCAAACCTTTCTGCTCGCTTAGTCTTCCAACAAATGTGAGTAATTTTCGGTCTCCAAGTTCACCCAAGGCACTCGGTTTCTCAGCATCCTCATCAATTGCTGAAAATCCGTTTGGAATAATATCGATGTGACCTTTTACTCCTTTACTTCGAAGTAGTTTCTCAAAGTACTGAGTCAATACGATTCTTGCGTCACTAGAATGCAAGGTTTTCTTACCCTGCATTGACCATCTAATCGATTTTATCGAATTTGCAATAAATCCATTTTTGATGTAATCATTATGATAAGTAGTTACAACAGGAACTCCTGCATTGCGAGCCATTTTCAACGATTTCCTAATCAAGATAGGTAGTGTATCATGTAGGTGAACGATATCGAATTCATCCATAGATAGTCCTTCCAAAGACACTACGGGGTCAACTCCGGCAAGTACTCTACTCGGAGATAGACGCACGACGTTGATACCTCCTCTCTGGAATTGTTTTTCTTCGTGTTCTGGAACATCTGCACACCAAACGGTTACCTCATGCCCTAATTTGACTAATTCGCATCCTAACATTTCCACATGTTGGTCTCCGCCACCAACATGTGGCCAGAACCAAACATGGACGATTAGCACGCGCAGAGGCGCACCCTCAGCCGAGGCCATTGCTCCTCTCCATGTTCCTGTTCTGATAAACGGCGCGGAACTCCTGACACCATGAAAATCAGACAATTATCTCCATTCACGACCCGCTTAGGTCATATTCTCCAACGATTCCCTCCTGTCAATGAAGAGGGTCCTTCTCGCAACTACTGAGCTCGAGGGAGAGGAATCATACGGGCACCTGATTATTGCTGATTCACTAAATCGAGCAAGGGTGCCGTTCTGGACAAAGGCGGGAACGGTTAGGAGTTCTTCTGAATTAGAAGCGGCCATGGAAATTGGCGGAATTGACTTGGTACACTTTGTCGACCCTCAGTCCGCTTCATTCGCAAGAATAAATCGATCATATCCTGCTGTTGGGTCATTGTTTATCGATAGCTCAAACCTATCATCTCGCATGGTCGATGACCTAGATTTACTAGATTTAGTGTTAGTAGAATCAGATGTATTGTCCTCTTCACTAAAATGTGAAACTTGGAATATAGGGACTTGCGTAGATGTAGACGCATTTTCTCCGGAATCAAATCCCAAAGTAAGGGATTTGTTGGCACCTATCGATGATGAGTCGAAAATGCTGGTTTGTGTTGGGACAGATTCTGATTTTCAAGTTCTTGTTGCCGAATTGGACAAAGAGATAATCGCTGACTGCAATTTTGTTATGATGCACTCAAATGAAATGGAGTACTTATTGGATGAATCAGATCGCATTATGGCATTAATGCAACATTCTGAAGTCTTACTCATTGGAGATGGTAATCTATACCATCCTAAACTTGAACTTCATGCCTCTGCTTCTGGTTGCCCAAGTTTGAATTGTACTTCCCAAGATCCACGTCAATGGATAGAAGATTTTATGCGAATTCATCGAGATTGGATTAGAGCGGGCAAAGTGCCTAGATTCCCCGATGAAAGAGCGATTGAAAATATACGGAAAACCAATGGATTGGAAGCCTACGGGCGTAATCTTGCAGAAGCGTATTCCCGATTCTAATTATACAACTCATTAAAAAGCAATTGTGAGACGCTAACTTGTGCTATCCGTAGAGGAACTAAGAAAGGGCTTTGGTTCTGGAAGAAGACGTTTAGAGGTCTTGAAAGGCATTAATTTGAAGGTTGAAAATGGCGAATTAGTCAGTTTGATGGGCCCAAGTGGCTGCGGTAAAAGTACCCTGCTGAACATTATCGGTGGTTTGCTTGAAGCCGATTCTGGCAATATCACTTTGGAGAATTTTGACTATGGTACAAAATCCCCAAACAAAGTCGTAGATGTTAGACGTAATGGAGTAGGATGGATTTTCCAAGATTTCCATTTAGTAGATCGATTGAGTGCATTGGACAATGTTGCCTTCAGTCTGGAACTTTCTGGCATGTCTGCAAAAGAAGCAGAAGATAGGGCTTGGACGGCCTTGGAAAGGGTTGGTCTTGGAGATAGAATGGAGTTCATTCCTGACCAATTATCTGGTGGCCAACAACAAAGGGTAGCAGTTGCAAGAGCGATATCTGGTTCAAGACCACTAATTCTTGCTGATGAGCCAACAGGAAATCTCGACGTTAAGAGTGGAGAAGAAATTCTAGATTTATTCCAGGACTTGTGTAAGAACGACGGAATTTCAGTTCTAATGGTGACCCACGATCCAGTATTAGCCTCGAGGGCAGACAGAATGTTGCTCCTCAAGGATGGAGTTACTGCAGCCTCGGACATACGTTCTGCATGGGGAATTGAGGAGGGTGTATGATGGATCTACAGTCGCTCTTCTCTGAAGTGATTCCTACAATGATTTTTGCATGGGTCTTCCTGCTAATTTTCATTGGATTTTGGAACCTAAATGCAAAAATTCGTGAATGGCTCAGGAACATAGCCAAAAATGCTTCAGACCCTTCCTATGTCAAAGAGAAAGTCTCAGTTAGCGAGCGAATTGAGAAATTTTATTCGGGATTCAAGACTACTTGGTTAGCAGCTCCTAACAACATTTCCATGGCAATCAAAAGCGCCTGGCGAGCGAGGGAGAGAGGTCTTGCGATCTTTGCGGGGGTATTTCTTTCATCTCTTGTAATAACCACTGTTCTAGCCTATGCTGTGGGTTTGAATCAGGGCTTTTTCCAATTCTCACTTGAAGGTGAGGTATTCGATGCAAAACTCGATTTCCAAAAAGACCCAGGTGGTAGTTGGGATGGAAGGACGAATGATTCCGTATTGTGGGAATCATTTTGCGACGATCTTACTGATATGGAGGAGTTTTCTGATTGCACCATAGTCTATGGCAGACAAGGGATTAGAATAAGCGGATTTTTCGATGATAGCTTTGCAGTCCCCCAACCCCTGAATGTCGTTTCCGCCACAGGAACGTCTGCAGATTGGGGCAATGTTAGTTGGGATTATCCCGAAGCATTCGAAAACGGCCCACCGATCAATGACGGTCGAACAATTAGATTCTATGGCTCAGGAGTTTGGGACGGAGAATTAGCAGATCGTCACGCTAAATCTATGATTTTTGGAGAATGGCCCAATAGTGCTGCGGATGCTGAGGCAAACAGATCGGTCATTCTACCTTCAAAAATCGCTAGCGCTGCAGGGGCTGAAGTAAACGAGACAATATCTACCCTCACTTTCTCATACGTCAACGGAACATATACATTCGATCAAGCAGAGAAGGTGTTTGAAGAATGTCAAGGTACTATTGATAGTAATTTAGAAGTTGGACGAATCTATTGTTTGGAGAGTTTTACTGTTACTAATTTGACTATAGCAGGAATCTATGAGGAAGGAGACTTTGCGAATCCAACTCTGTTATTCCATCCAGTGATGGTCACAGATTCCGTACTTAGTGATGAACAAAAATTGACATTAATGCAGAAGGATCATGCTTACTTAGGTCTAGCAGTCGATAGGAATCAACTTCCTACAACATCCACTCGAGACGCTACTAATTGGCTCAGTAATTTGAAAGATGACTTGGAGAATGTTAAAGGAGATTTGACACTAATTGATCCCACCACAAACGAATCTTTCGTAGTGGAAGATGCGACTCTTCCCCGATTTTTTGCAGTTGGCGCTTGCTCAGATGTAATCTCAGATGAGGTTCTGAGAGATGTTTCTACTGGAGAGGCCGAAGTTTCCTGTGGGGATGAAGGAGCTTTTGCTCTTATCGCCGTCGAATACAATGACCTAATTTCAGGAACAATCACATTCCTGAACATATTCCTAGGGATTATCCAAGTGTTTGATTATATTTTGGTGATTCCAATTGTAGCCCTTTCTTTCGTTGTTCTAGCCTATGGTCTTGTTCTATCACTCGAACAACGAAGAAGGGAGGTTTCCATCCAAAGAGTAATTGGAGGTACAGAGAAAACCCTCGGAAGAATGATGGTTATCGAAGTATTTGCAATAGGTACGATTGCTTGGGCTTTAGGATTTGTTCTGGCCACGGCATCGGTAGAAATTGTACTCAGAGCTGTTGGTTTCCTCAGGTTTACTGACGCCGGGGATGTAGATGTAAATCCAATCTTGAGTGGGGGCTCAACTTTCGTTGTTGCCCTACTTACCATTGGGGTTGCATACTGGCGTGGTAGAGTTACCACCAGAAAGTTCCTCAGTATGGAAATTGATGAAGGTGTCAGGAAAGTCAATAGAGAGCGAGAACCGTATTATCTACTACATTGGCTTACATTTGCAGTTGGTTCACTCGCATTACTTGAAAGTTGGATCCAATCAAATGGAGGATTCTGGATATGGGGTAGTTCAGGAATCATAACCAATTTCATTGTCAATGCAGTTGTATTGTTATTGGGACCATTCTTCCTGTGGATTGGTGGTGCACTAGTTCTATCTCAGATTGGAGCAACTGGCCCTCAAATTCTCAATAAGCTCTTTGGATGGTCACCAGCGATTTCAGATATCCGCAGAGGACTAAGTGGTTCGGGTTCAAGCCAGTCCGTTAGCAGATTATCTCTCATTCTACTTCTGACCTTGTCAATAGTTACCCTTGCCGCAGTTCAAGGTCATACTGGAACTCTGGTTGATGAAAGAACCACAAACGCTCAGAATGGTGCAGATTTGAAGATACAATTCGACACTGCGTTAACCGAACAAGAAGCTCGAAGCCGAGTCATGCAATCCATTGAATTGATCAATGATAATGATATTTCAGATATCTCTTCTATGACATCTGTTGGTACTATTTTCACCGAGACAAAGGATACAGGAGTTTCACTCCTGACTTGGGTTGTCTTCGACGGACATGAAGATACTTTGATTTGGGATATTCAAGCCATACCCGGAGATAATATTGCTTCTTTCGCTGATAGCTTGGGTGGCAATGGTTACACTGCGGGCAATCTAGCAGAGGACTCTCTTGATGACCCGATCCGAGGATCTTCGATCACGTTAGTCTACAGGAGTTATGAATTGAATGAATTTGGAATTCCTGTAGAAACCGGAAGTAGTGAAGCCACAGTAAGTTTCACCGGGCGCCATCAGTGGGTTCCTGGATATTCTGCTGCAGAGACTAATTCAGTCATTGTAATTGGAGAGGGGACTTATCGTCAATTAGTAGGGGAATCGACAGCAAACTCCTACCGCTCCTCGACTTGGATGTTCGAACTTTGTGATGAAACAAAAGCAAGCTGCAAGGATGCACTCGAGACATTAGGAGCAGACCTGAAGAGTAGACAGGGAGTAGTCTCAGCCTCCGATTGGTCCACAGCACACGAACAGAATGAAAGAAACGGAGGTCTAATTTTCGGCACTCCTGGTTTACTAAGCATGATGTTCGTAGTCGCAGCATTGGCGTCAATCTCCTCTGCCTTCGTATTCCTTTCACTTGTTTTGAGCCAGAGAAAGAGAGAATTGGCAATTCTTCAGGCGATTGGAGCAAGTCCAAATCAGGTAGTTCGATTAGTGTTATTCGAAATCATGTCGATACTGCTAGTCAGTATGATCTTAGGTGTGACTCTAGGTCTAGCCGTTGCCCAATCTTTCAATGGATTCTTCGGAGTGTTTGGATTCATATTCCAATTATTCTTAGGTCAAAGCGCTCCTATAGATAGAGATCTTGCATGGCCTTGGTTTGAGATTGTTTTAGTCAATGGAATGGTCTTTATGGCGGTAGTTGGTTCCCTACTATTCACTACTCGAAGAGCATTAGATTCCGACTTGGCCACAGTATTGAAGGGGGAGTGAAATAATGGATTCAGAACAAGAAATACTCCGGGCTAATTCGCTATATCATATCTACGAGTCAAATGCAGAGGATGGAAATGTCGTTGCTCTAAGAGGTCTCAGTATGACCATGTACGAAGGTGAAGCAGTAGCAGTAGTTGGACCATCAGGATCTGGAAAATCAACGTTACTAAAGTGCCTTGGTGGTCTCATGAAACCCTCCGCAGGTTCAGTTGAATTAGGGGGAAAGAGAATGACCAGACTTACTGGCCCTGATTTGGTCAAGTTAAGGCAAGAAACAGTCTCATTTATTTTCCAAGATTCCAATCTATTACCTCACCTTAATGCAATCGATAATGTAGCCCAGCCACTATTACATCAAGGGGAACTTGCTAGACCTGCCAGAAGAAAAGCCCTTGCTCTATTGGAGAGATTGCAAATGGCAGAAAGAGCGTATGGTATGCCTGAGGAATTATCCGGAGGTGAGCAGCAAAGGGTAGCAATTGCTCGAGCCTTGATCACAGATCCTAAACTAATTTTGGCAGACGAGCCAACAGGTGCTCTCGATCCGATAACAAGTCGAGAGGTCCTAGATTTATTCAGACAATTGCACGAGGAAGAGGACGTGGCTTTCCTACTTGTGACACACAATAGAGAGGTTGCTTCCTTCTGTGAGCGCTCCCTAGAACTAAGGGAAGGCCGCTTCATTGCACAACATGGAACCGATGTCGACATTGGTGACTTATCGGATTCGAGAGAATTAATCGTTGATGACTCGGGAACCATATCTCTACCACCTGATGTTTTGCTGAAGATAGGTGGCCCTGGCCGATTCGATATCAAAGATATAGAAAGGGACATAATGAATTTCGAAAGAGTCGATGATGAGAAAGTCGAAGTTACAACTGAAAACAAATTCGTCCTTTCACCAACATGTCCTGCTTGCAAGCATGAATATGGAGATAGCGAGGAACAGGAATGTCCTTCCTGTGGTTCTAGTAGACCTATGGTTCAGGCTTGAACAGATAATCAGAGGTTGTTCAGCCCCATCTTTGATAGTGAACTGACCTACCCCTAGGTCCGATGGACCTAGTCCTAGTAGCCTCTTTCCTACTATTCATGGGTGCCTTTGCTGGTATTGGTTTAGCCAGTATGTGGGTAAAGGAAGACACGACCGATGACTATCTTGTTGCAGGTCGTGGGATGCATCCTGCACTGGCCGCTTTATCCGCAGTTAGTACTTGGAATTCAGGATATATGTTCATCGGTTTCATCGGATTTACCTACACGATGGGATACTCGATTATTTGGATTGGTCTTGGCTCAATGGTAGGCCAAATCGTTGCATGGATTTGGCTGTATAAGTTCATTCAACAAGCAGCAAACGAAAGAGGAGTTCGTTCTCTTTCCTCTTTGGTTTCCGATGTAACGGGTTCACCAGAGGCAAAACTTGCAGCTGTTCTTTCTGTTCTATTCCTAGCAGTTTATGCTGCAGCCCAACTAACCAGTGGAGGAAAAGCACTCTATGTTATGCTTGGATGGTCAGAAGTAATTGGTATTCTAATCGGATTTGTTCTAGTCGTCGCGTACTGTTATGCTGGAGGTATTCGGGCTTCTATTTGGACAGATGCGGCTCAATCGAGTGTCATGATAATTGGTTCTAGCTTACTCTGTTATGTCGCTTTAGGGGAAGTTGGTGGATTTTCTGGATTACATGATGGCTTAGAAGGACAAAATGCGAATCTAACTAGTATTGTACCAGCCGACCTTAACTTCGGAGTTTCGCTGTGGATATTCGCATTCTTCCTCGGAGGGCTAAGCGTTGCGGGACAACCTCAGGTGGTGTCACGAGTTATGACTCTAGGAACTGATGAAGACAGGAAAACAGCAATGCTCTGGTTCTTCGCTTGGCAAACCCCTTTCCTAGTCATAATGGTCATCATAGGCTTGGCTAGTCGAGTAGTTTTCACTGGATCTGATTTTGACCCGGAACTTGGATTACCAATGCTCGCGATGGAGACGCTGGGGCCATTTTGGGTTGGTCTAATCCTGGCTTCGATTTTTGCTGCTACCATGTCAACAGCAGATAGTCAGGTTCTAGCTTGTACCGCAGCATTCACTGACGATGTTATGCCAGAAATTAGCCAAGAT
>Ga0208763_1000165_pt1 | contig 14468 bp, 13 predicted proteins | sample ETNtaG_20_FD_185756 | JGI IMG/M metagenome (GOLD analysis project Ga0208763, IMG submission 185756) | Marine microbial and viral communities from oxygen minimum zone, Eastern Pacific Ocean - ETNP201306PF45B (SPAdes) (version 2) | ecosystem: Environmental > Aquatic > Marine > Oceanic ... | reverse complement strand
AAGATTATAAAATTCTCTTGAATCATTGTTAAAAATATGAATTAAAACATCTTTTACTTCGACTAACAACCATGAAGAATCTTTGCCCTCAACATTTAATGATGATTTGTCTTTTAAGATATCTGTTATTTTTTTTACTACACCATTCATTTGGGTATTTGAATTTGCAGTTGATATAATTATATTTTCATATGCCAAAGAATTATTCCCTTTATAAATAATAATATCTTTAAGCTTTTGTGAATAAATAACGTCTAACACAGTGTCTAAGAAAAATGAATCTTGAATATTTTGTTTTTTTAAATTTGACACTTATAAATATCTTACCATGTAAAAAAAAACACACTATTGTTAAGACTGAGGACATTTTGAAAAAAATTATAATCATTGGTGCTGGAGAAGTAGGTAGTTTCTTAGCAAGCAAACTTTCTAGCGAACAGCATGATGTGACTGTTATTGAAGAAAATAGTTCAAAGGTAGAAGAATTAAACTCTACTTTAGATGCTTTAGTGGTTAATGGAAATGGAGGTAGCCCTACTTCATTAAATGAAGCTGGTGCAGAAACAGCAGATTTAATTATCGCAGTAACAGACGATGAAAATGTAAATATGCTTTCTTGCTATCTTGCGAAAAATATGGGTACAAAAAAATCTTTTGCGCGAGTACAAGATACTTCTTTAAAAAACGAATTAGCAGATTTAAACATTGACAAAATTATTGATCCTTCCCAAAGTGCTTGTGATGAAATTGAAAAATTACTATCAAGAGTTGGAGTCTATGATATACATGAGTTCAGCAACGGAAAAATTCTATCTGTTGGTGGTGTTATAACTAAAGAATCCCCATTGATTGATAAAAAATTATTAGATATTCATGAATTTGGAGGTAGAGAAAATTGGCTTGTTACAGCCTTTGTTAGGAATGGAGATTCTTTTATTGCTAATGGAGACACTGTTTTAAAAGAAGAAGATCACGTAAAGATTGTTGTAAAAGCTGAAAACATACAAACTGCAACTGCTTTGATGGGAATTAAAACTACTGATGAAATAAACAAAGTTGTAATAATTGGTGCTTCTAGATCTTCTGAGCTTTTAGCTCAGAGGCTTTACAAAAATTATGAAGTTGTTGTTATTGATGACATTGAAAAAGACTGTAATAGAATTGCTGAAAATAACTCGCATGTAATTGTCATTCACAATGATCCACGTGATCCTCAAAATTTAATTGATATAGGGGTAAATAGTAATACAGCAATTGTTGCGTTAAGTAAAAGTGATTCAAAAAATATAGTGTGTTCTTTGGTTGGCAATGCTTTGGGTGTCCCTGAAATTATTACAAGAGTGAATAGAATTGATTATATGGAGTTGTTAAAAGATTCCTCAATTCAAGCAACAATATCGACTAGAATTACTGCCGCCAATTCTATATTACAAGACGTTAGATCAGACCAAGTTAAATCTGCTCTTACTTTTGAAGACACCGAAGTTGAAGCATTGGAAATATTGCTTTCTGATGGGTGTCATGTTCTAAATCAAGCTATTTCTGAATTAGAGTTACCTGAAAATTGTTTAGTAGCTGGTGTCACTAGAAGGCAAAAAACCTTTATACCCTCTGGAAATTGGGAATTTGCAAATGGGGATAGGCTAATTGTATTTACTTTACCAGAGTCTATTGAAGAAATTGAAAAAACTTTTTGCTAAATAACTATGTTTAAAATAATTTTATTTATTAGTAGTGGGATACTCCCATTCATATCTATTTCTTTAATCCCAACTATTGTCCATTCTTATCATGGAGGTGAAAGTGATTTTGCAAATTTGCTAATTTCTCTTTTTTTGATTTCATTTTTATTTTCATATCTAATTCGTAAATATGTAACTCCATCAAGAAGGCTAAATACAATTCAAGGTTACGGTGCTGTTGGATTGTCTTGGATATTTCTATGTTTTTATGGAACAATTCCTTATGTTTTATCAAATATAGAGCTTAAATATATAGATATTCTTTTTGAGACAATTTCAGGATTTACTACTACTGGTTCCTCGATTTTAACTAATATCGAATCCATAAATGAATCTATCCTCATTTGGAGATCTACTACCCAATGGATTGGCGGTATGGGGATTATAGTTTTAACTATAACTGTTCTTCCACTGTTGGGATCTGGAGGAATTAATCTTTTCAAAGCAGAGTCGCCTGGACCAGCGGCTGATAGATTAACCCCAAAATTTAAAGATACTGCAAAATTGTTATGGATTATTTACATTTCGCTAACTATTTTGGAAACCATATTGCTATATTTTTCAGGTTTAACAATATTTAGTGCATTTAACCACTCTCTTACAACACTATCTACTGGGGGTTTTAGTACACTCAACAGTTCAGTTAGTGATTTCTCTGTTAGTAGCAAAATTATATTAAATGTATTTATGTATTTAGCAGGGGTTTCATTTATTTTGATTTTGAGATCAATCATGTCGAAAAGCTTGAAAGATTTTTATAAAAGTTCAGAATTTAAATTTTATACTTCAATCGTGATTGCAACTGCGTTTTTATTTAGCTTTAAAACTATCCCTATTTCAACAAATTATACTGAAGGAATCAATAATGCATTCTTTACATCTTTGACTCTTATAACTACTACTGGATTTTCAAATCTTAATTATGAAAATTGGAATATAAACTATCGTATTTTTATTCTTGGATTAATGTTTCTTGGAGGTATGGCAGGTTCAACGGCTGGTGGACTAAAAACCATTAGGGTGATTGCATTATTAAAGTCTGTTAGAAATGAAATTCGTAAAATTTTCTATCCAAATGCAATATTTAAAATCAGAATATCTAAATCAATTATTCCGGAAAAAATGATTGAATCTGTTCAAACTTTTTTTATATTATATGTATCAATATTCGTTTTAGGGACTTTTGCCTTAAGTTTCTCAATAAATTACTTTGGTAATCCAGTATCTTTTGAGGCTGTATTGAGTGCAGTTGCATCAGCAATGAATAATATCGGACCTGGTTTAGGAGAGATAGGTCCAATCAGAAACTTTGCCTTTTTAGATTCCTCTTCCAAAATTATTTTGAGTTTATTGATGATAGTTGGTAGATTAGAAATTTTTCCAATTGCGATACTCTTATATAAAAAGACTTGGAAATCTTAATATAGAGATTGACTATTAATAAATTCAATAATATTTTTTGGAATTAAAGAAGAAATTTCTTTTTTTTCTAAAAGCATCCTCCTCACAGTAGTAGAACTTATATCCAATTCATTGCCCTTAATCAATGAATAGTTAAAAGGAAAATTTTTTTTCAGATCATTTTCAGGTATCTTTTTTCTAGGAGCAATTAAAAATTGTACATAATCACCAAGTTTTTCATATGACTCCCATGTTGAAATACCTATTGCTGCATCTGCTCCAAGAATAAAAAAAGTGTCTTCTTTTTTAAGATTTAATTTTTTCAAAGTATCTATTGTATAAGTAGGTTGATTTTCATTGTTTTCTACTTCACTTATCTCAAATAATTTTTCATCACTAATTAGTAACTGAGTCATAATAAATCTATTTGCATAAGTTGCAGAATTTGGCTTTTGCCATGAATTTCCAGCAGGAATAAAAATAATTTTTTCGAGACTAAATTGATCCAATGCCCTTTTTGCGATTTCTTTATGGGCAAAATGAGGTGGGTCAAAGGTTCCTCCTAGAATTCCAATTTTCATTATTTAATTACCTTTTTAAAATTAACTTTCATAATAAATCCTTTAAGTTGTTTAAAGTTTCTTACCTCACTGTAGTGTTCACAAATTTGTTGAAAATCCATAAATCTACTGTCTCCTGTATTCCAATATTGTGATCTCTCTGGATTCATCCAATATATATCTTTAAAGCACTTTGAAAGTTTATCAATAGTGTCTTTATTAATTGAACGATAATTGTTTCTTGCGTCACCAATAACAAGTAAGGAATTACTACTTGAGTTAAGAATACTCTTTGAAGCTAACAAATCTTCAAAAGATCTTTGATAATCAGAATGACCATCGACTTTTACATATTCATTCCAATTATTTAATATGCTTTTTATATTATTGATTTTCAGATTTTGAAGATCTTTAGTTATCTCTGTTAGACCATCTATAAAAACAAAAGCTTTTACAGACCTAAATCTTTGAACAACTCCAAAAAGTAAAGTTAGTCCAAATAATGAGTAAAGCGCCATAGACCCACTAATATCGCATAGCAAAATAAGTCTCGGTTTTTTTCTTATTTGTGGTTTAAATACGGTTTTATACAAGCTTCCACCACTTTGTAATGATTTCCTGATAGTTTTTCGAAAATTTAGTTTTCCTTTTGAGGAAGAATTAGAGTATCTAATAAATTTATTAGCCAAAATTAAACCAAGTTGTCTTGTTTCTTTAAGTAATTTATTTCTTTCATCACTGTCTGTAAATAGGAAATCTTTCTCTTGTAGATCTTCTTTCTTGCTTAAATCACTTGGCACATAAGGTTCTTTAAATTGATTTCTCAATTCCTGTATTCTCTCTAACAAGGCCAAATCAAGCATTTCTAAATATGTTTCTTTATTTTGATTGTTTACAATTGAATCTAAAGCAGAATTAAATTCAACATCAAAAAATGCTATTTCATCAATATAGTTTTGTGATTTTTTAATTTGGTTTAGCCAGTAAACATTTGAAACAGGTCTGCTGAAATCTATATCACCAAAATTGTTTAATAAATCATCAGAAACATTTTTAAAATCAATATTAATTTTATCTTCAGTCACTGAGTCAATTTTGTATTCATCTAAGTAAAGGAATTCCTCTTGACCAGTGCTGATTGAATAACCAAAAAATTCATTAATTAAGTCTCTGAGGCGTTCCTTTTCAAGTTTGTTTGTAGGAAGTAGATGGTATAAAAAATTCATTTCAGTATCTTGATTATCTAATTCATTTTTTTTAAGAAAAATGATTAAGTCTGACAGCCTGTCAGATGAAAAAAATAGTTCATTCTCTTTACAAAACTGTGAGAATTTAAGTAACTGATCCGTTTTTAAAATCATTATTCTCTTTTAACTTTTCTTTATAGAGCTTTTGATCATCTATATCTTTTATAAGGATACCTATGTTGGAATCAAGTTCCTCATGATTGTTCTCATGGTTGTATTTAACCCATTCAACAGTTTCAATCAAGGAAGGAGGTTTATTTAAATTTAGTTTTCTTATAAAAGAACTAAAGAGAGAATATTTTTTGGCTTTTTCCTCTGATATGCTCTCAACATTACTGAGTATTACTTTTGTTTCAATTTCAATGGAAGGATAATCAAGGAAAAAGTAAATACATCTCCTTCTAAGTGCCTCTGAAAGATCTCTTGTGGCATTTGAAGTAAGGATTGTAAAATTATTACCTTCACCAGCAACTGTTCCTATCTCAGGTATAGTTACTTGTTTTTCTGCCAACACTTCCAAGAGAAGTGCCTCAAATTCTTCATCTGATCTATCTATCTCATCAACAAGAAATAATGAGTCTGATGTTTTCAATGATTTTAAAATTGGTCTTTCTATTAGATACTCATCAGTAAATAAATCTTTTTCATTTTTGTCGTTTTGTATAGATAATAATTGTTTTTTATAATCCCATTCATAAATTGCTTTATCCTCATCAATACCCTCATGACATTGAAGTCTGATAAGTTCTTTACTTAACATATTTGATAACGACTTAGCAAGATAAGTCTTTCCTGTACCAGCTGGACCCTCAATTAAAAGAGGTTTGTCTAAAAATAATGCAGCATTTACAACATCAACCAATTCTTGGGTTGCAAAATAATTATTTTTCTCAAAATCTTTGATTTGTAATTTTTTATCACTCATTTTCTAATTTGTCCATTTCCTTTAACTACATACTTTTCTGAAGTCAGTGCTTCTAATCCCATAGGTCCTCTTACATGCAATTTTTGAGTACTAATACCTATCTCAGCACCAAACCCAAACATTTCACCATCAGTAAATCTTGTTGAACTATTAACGAACAACACTGAAGAATCAATTGAACTTGTAAATAAGTCAGCAGCTTCTGTTGATTCAGTCAAAATTGCTTCAGTGTGGCCTGAAGAAAATTTGTTTATATGGCTTATTGCTTCTTCAATATTATTCACTACTTTGATTGCTAGCTTTAAATCATGGAATTCTGTTTCAAAGTGTTCATCAGTTGCAATTGTAAGTGCTGGAAAGTCTTTTTTGATTATTGGATCAACATATAGCTCTACATCCTCTTTAAGTAGAGAGTTAACAATTTCTTCACCCATTTCTTTATACAACTCTGTGTTAATTAATAATGTTTCTAATGCATTGCAAACCCCTGGTCTTTGAACTTTAGAATTAATAACAATATCAATAATATTGTCTTTTTTTGCATCAGAATGGATATATAAGTGGACATTTCCATCTCCGTCTAAAATAAATGGTACTTTTGCATTTTCAACTAAAGTCTGAATTAATCCTTTACCACCTCTAGGAACAATTAGATCAATATATTCAGTCATTTGCATAAATTTAATTGTGTCTTCTCTGTCTTTACTATCAATAATTTGGATTACATTTTCATCAACTTGATTTTTTCTCAATGCATTTTGAAGTGTCTGAAGAATTACTTTATTTGAATCAAGACAATAGCTTGACCCTCTAAGAATTACTGCATTCCCCGATTTTAAACATAAGCCTGATACATCACTTGTAACATTTGGTCTTGCTTCATAAATTACTCCAATTACACCAAAGGAAGATCTAACTTTATTAATTAATAATCCATCATCTGTTGTCCAACTACTTGTAACTTCTCCAACAGGATCATTTAAAGGTATAATTTTTTTTAGTCCGTTTGACATACCAACAATTCTTTCTTCGTTAAGAGTGAGTCTGTCAGTAAGTGCAGTTGATAATTTCAAGTCTTTAGAGTTTTCAATGTCTAATAAATTAGCTTTAAGTATATTTTCTTGATTGTTTAACAATTCTTCAGACATATCAAGAAGAATTTTGTTCTTTAATTCGGTATCAAGCCTTGCAATTTGCAATGAAGCTTTTTGTGCTTTGATTCCTATTTCATTTAACATATCTAAAGGTTAATTAAGAAATCTTATTAGTAAAATATTTTTACAAAATAATTAAATCATCTGTATGAATTAATACAGTATTGTCTGAAATTTCGTTAGATGAAATTTTGGCAATTCCTTTTGCTACATTTATATCATTTAAAACAACATCAATTCCATCGCCAATATTGAAATCTTTATGTATTTTTACTACCCCATTGCATAAGAGTGATGCATTCTTTTTAATTGCATCAAATGCCCCGGCGTCAATTTCTATTTTTGAAGTTGATTGCATTCCATAAGCTATCCATAATTTTCTGAGTCTAATTTTTTTATCAGATTCAAGTATTAAAGTTCCGACTTGTTTACCTTCTATAGCATCTACAAAATTTTGTTCAGACCAACTAATTATTTGAGTTTGTATTCCAGAGAAACCTGCAATTTGTGCTGCCATTATCTTAGTTGAAAATCCTCCCTCTCCTTCACCATGGCTAGAGATTGGAATTAAATCGTTCAATTGTGATGAGTTAAATTGTATAAATTCAATCATTTTTGCATCTGAATTTTTATCTGGATTGAAGTTATATAAACCTTGTTTATTAGTTACAAGTATCAACTTAGATGCATTCACGATTATCGAAACAATTGCTGATAATCTATCGTTGTCTCCAAACTTTAATTCCTCAGTTGCAACAACGTCGTTTTCATTAATTACAGGAATTATATTTTGAGCTAAAAGTTCATTCAGCGCCTGAGTAGTATTAACAAATTGTTCTCTATCATCAATAAGGTTTTTAGTAATCAATACTTGAGCAATTTGTAAATCGTTTTCATTAAATACTTTTTTGTATTCATTAATTAATTGAATTTGACCTACTGCTGAAGCAACTTGTAATTTTTTCATTGACTTTGGTCTTGTTTTATAATTTAACTCCATACCACCAAGACTTACTGCACCAGATGTAACAATGACAAAATTGTGAGTGTTTTGGTGTTGTTTTATTTTTTCTGCAAGCGAATGAAGAAGTGTTTGACTTAATCTACCTTCATCTATTAAAGATGTAGTTCCAATCTTTATTACAATTGTTTTTTTATTTTTTATATTCAAATTCTAGGTTTCCTAACATAATTGTATCCCCATCAATAACTCCGAGTTCTTCAAGTTTATTTGGCAGATATGAATTTTCATATCTGTAAAATATTTCATTATTTACTTCATCTTTGTTTCCTGATAACCCAATTATAGATTCAACAAATCTTCCGGTACATATAAATTTTCCTTGATCTTGATTAATTATTAGATCATCTTTCTGCAAGGTAATCTTTTGAAAGTCTCCGTAAAGCCTCCTCTTGTCAGATTGAAAAATTTCAACTATATTTTGAATTAACATTTCAATATTTAAACCATTTTGCGCTGAAATATTTATAGAGTCATTAATGCTTATTTCAGATTTATCTAACTTATTTACTACTTTAATTGTTGGGATTTCAGAAAAATTTTGGTCGTATTCAATTATCTCTTTTTCTAACAAATTAACTTGATCCTCTAAACTATAGCTTTGATTCAATGGGTCTAATAAATAAACGATTAGTTTTGTATTTCTAATGTGTCTAAGAATTCTCTCTCCCATGCCAACGCCATCTGAAGCACCTTTTATCAGGCCAGGTAGATCACATATTTTTAATTTAAGATCTGAATTGTTTAATATACCCAAATTAGGAGATGTTGTTGTAAATTCATAATCTGCAATTTGAGCCTTTGAATTTGTTAATTTAGTTATCAGCGTACTTTTTCCTGCATTGGGTAAGCCAACAATAACAAGATCTGAATAGATTGAATAAGTTAATTTAATTTCAATTTTATTTCGTTTTTCACCATGTTCGCAAAACTGAGGATTTGGAACTCTTTTTGAAATTAAATCATAATTACCTCTACCTGCTTTTGATCCTTCTAAAACAATGAAAGATGATTTATTTTCATGAAGATCAGCATAAACTTCGTTATCTACTTTTATTTTTGTACCTTTTGGTACCTCAATTATTAAATCCTTGCCCTTTTTACCATTTTGAAAATTCTTATTACCATCAGTTCCATTTCCTGCTTTTAGAGAACTATTAGAGATTATATGTGATAAATCATTCAATTCTTCATTTACAGTGATAATTACACTTCCACCATATCCGCCAGATCCGCCAGAAGGAGAAGACTTTGATGATGTTTTTTTAAAACTTACTGAACCCGAGCCGCCAGCTCCAGAATGAACTGATAGTTTAATTTCATCAACGAACATGAGTTCATTGTGGGATTACATTGACTAATTTACGGCCATTTCTAGTAGAAAATTTTACAACACCATCTGTTTTTGCAAATAAAGTATCATCTCCACCTTTAGATACATTTTCACCAGGATGTATTTTTGTCCCTCTTTGACGAACCATTATGGAACCAGCAGAAATTTTTTCACCATCAAAAACTTTAGTCCCAAGTCGTTTTGACTCTGAGTCTCTACCGTTTCTTGTTGAACCTCCGGCTTTTGTCTTTGACATTATTCCTCCTCGCTACCCTCTAGGCCTACAATATTTTTTATTTGAATAATTTTATTGTCTTCTCTATAGCCCATTCTTCTTCTGTTACCAGTTTTATTTTTATATTGAAAAATATTTATTTTTTTTGACTTTGCATCACCAATATGTTCTATTTCTACTTTAAATTTACCAAGCTCTTTAGAATCAGAAACAATTTGTCCTTTTTTTGGACTAACTAATATTGGAATTAAAGTTGTTTCTGAAAAGCTTGATGAAACAACTAGCTCGTCTCCAATGGAAACTTTTTCTTGTAAGGCACCAATTTTGACTACAGCGTATTTACTCATAACTCAATTACTCTACTACAGCTTCTGACTCAAGCAAACCTTCATCTATAGTTTTGTTAGAAAAAATATCATTGATAATAAGTCCTCTACCATTGCATTTTTCGCACTCATCTGAAAAGCTTTCTATTAAACCAGCTGCTACATTTTTCCTGGTCATTTCAACTAAACCTAATCTGGATATATCAAAAACTTGTGTTCTTGTTTTATCCTTGGCAAGCTCTTGTTTAAATTTATTTAATAGATTTTGTTGTTTTTTCTGAGATTCCATATCTATAAAATCAATAACAATAATTCCACCAATGTCTCTTAACCTTAATTGCCTAGCGATTTCTTCTGCTGCTTCTAAATTATTTTCATAAACAGTCTCTTCTAGACTGTTCTTGCCAACAAATTTTCCAGTATTAACATCAATAACCGTTAATGCTTCTGTTCTATCAATAATTAAATGACCACCTGAAGGCAACCAAACTTTTCTATCTAAAGCTTTTTTTATTTGATCTTCAATATGATATCTTTCAAATAATCCAAGTTGGTCATCATAATGGTCAACAATATCTAAAATTTCAGGTGAAGTTAATTTAACATATTGTTTAACTTGATCATGTTGTGATTTTTTATCAATAAGTACTTTTTTAAATGTGGAATTTAAATGTTCACGAATTACTTTTATTGATACATCGGGTTCTTTATGTATTAGTTTAGGTGCATCACCACTTTGATAATTACTTACTGTTTTCCATTCTTCAACCAATTTTTCTATATCAACTTTGAGAGACTCTTCACTGACCCCTTCTGCAGCTGTTCGAACAATCACTCCAAAATTATTTGGCTTTATTTTTCTAATGATTTTGTCTAACCGCTCTCTTTCGTTGTCTGCAAGCCTTCGTGAAATTCCTTTTGTTTTGGAGTTAGGGATTAAAACTAAATATCTTCCGGGTAATGAAATTTGCCCTGTTAATCGCGCGCCTTTTTCACCCATTGCATCTTTTACAACCTGTACTAAGATTTCTTGATCTGCTTTTAAAAGATTTTCGATTTTAGAATTTTTAGTTGAACCTTCAATATCTGCAACATATAAAACACCATTTTTTTCTTCACCAAATGAAACAAAAGCTGCTTCCATACCAGGTAGAACATTTTTAACTTTTCCAAGATAAATATTTCCAACTTTTGATTTTCCAGTATTTTCTGATGAATAATATTGCACTAGAGTAGGGCCTTCTAAAATTGCAACTTTAGATACACCATTAGAAGAACTTATCAACATTTGTTTTTTTTCAACAGATGGGACAGGTAAAGGTGTTTCTCTAAACCATGTTGGGTTTTTTGGTCTTCTTGTCTGGTTTCTACGAGTGCTTGGTGCACTTGTACCAGATTTAATTTTTACTTTTTGACCATTAAACCATTTAGTTGTTGTATCGTTTAAATTATCACTTTTTCTTACTATTTTCGATTTTTTGAAAATACCAAACATTAAAACCTCCATGAAGACAATTATTATTAAAAACTTTCATATATGAAAGACTAGTGTGTTTAAAAAATTAAATAACCTGGTTATTTTCAATAAAAATTCGATTAATTATTCCAAAAATTGACGAAACTGCAATTATTGATGATCCTCCTAGACTCAAAAGTGGAAATGGGTCTCCTGTTAAAGGGATTAAGCCCACAACAGTTGCTATGTTTATCAAGATTTGTAGATATAGCAAAATCATAAATCCAGCAAGTAGAAACTTTTCAAATTCTGAATCTGTAGTAATAATTAATGAGTAAACTCTAAAACCAAAAAATATCCACAAAAATAATAAAACAATACAACCGATAAAACCATAACTTTTTGCAAATGATGAAAATATGAAATCAGTAGTTTGTACTGGAACAAAGATAGAAATATTTTTTGTATTTGATAGACTATCGCCTAAAAAACCTCCTAAAGATATTTGTAATCGACTTTGTTTTTGTGAAAAATCTTGAATTTCTACTGAATAAAAATCAGTAATTCTTTGAACTTGGAATGAGCTTACTAAATCAAGTTCTAAAAGTATAAAAAATGACAAAAACATCGTAATTAAAAAAGCAAATAAAGTTTTTACCTTGACATCAGATATAAAATACATCCCTAATACAACTGAAAGCAAAATAATTGTTGTTCCGAGATCTGGCTGAGAATAAACTAATAGAACATTGGAAAATATTAAAGCTAAGGCCAATAAATTATTCCTTTTTTGAGAAATGACTGCGGCAAGAAATATTACAAATGCAATTTTAGTAAACTCTGATGGCTGAAAATCAAAAACTCCTAGGTCGTATCTTCTTCTTGCTCCCAATGATTCTGCAGTAAACAAAACTCCAATTAATAAAATAGTTGAAGAAATCATCAATACATTACTTAGTGCAAAAATATTACTTATCGACACATATGTAAATAAAAAGAACACGGTAAGTCCTAAAAGTGTAAATGTAATTTGTCTAACCAGTACATTCTGTATGTCTAGACCAATCTCATTTGTTATATTGAACAAAGTAAACCATGAGATTACACAAAAAATTAAATACTGAAAAATTACATAAACATTTGTTCCTTCAGGACCTAAGATAGTAATTCTTCTGTTAATCATTCTGTAATTTCTCCAAATTCTACAGGTGTCAGATTTTCTTCCAGTAAATACTGAATTATCCTTCTCGATACTGGTGCCGCTACAGCACTTCCTGATCCCCCTTCTTCAACCACTGTTACTATTAAATATTTAGGATTGGAAATAGAATCGACGCCTACAAACCAAGATGTATTATTTAAATCACCAGCATTTTGCGCTGTACCTGTTTTTCCACCAATGTCGTAAGTCAAATCTCCCATTATTTGAAAAGATCTATAAGCAGTACCGCCAGGATTTGTAACTAAATTTAGATCATTTAATAAAAAGTTTATAAATTCAGAACTTATATTTATATTTTCTTCATTTATATTTGCATCTCCATTAAAAAGATAAGGATTTGATTTTATGCCTGTAAGAAGTGCTCTATAAGCATTAGATACTTGGATGGGTGTTGTAGTTATAGCACCTTGTCCTATGATGAGGTTCATCAAATCTCCACCTAACCATCCCTCAGGTCTTACTAACTCTGGTTTAGAAATTTTCCAATCCTCAAACAACTCTCTATCAGGGATAACACCTTCTTTTTCGAATGGTAGATCTATTTTAGATAAAGAACTAAAACCCAGTTCTTTTGAGTATTCTTGTAACATTGCTTCGGAATCAGTATTACCAAATGTTCTCCAAATTTTTAAGGCAATATCCCAAAAATAAACATTGCATGATTGTTTTAAAGCTTCACTTAAATTAACTCTTCCATGGCCTTCTGGTTTCCAATCTTGATAGACTTGCTTAGATCCATCGTCAAAACCAAAAGAAAGACTACCTTCACAATTAACATACTGTCCTGAATTTGAGGCATCCTCAGGAAAAATTCCTTCATTAACTGCTAGCCAATAAGCAACAACTTTAAATACAGACCCAGGAGGATAAAGTCCTTGTATCGCAAAATTATTAAACGCTTGAGTTCGGTTAAGTTTTTTAAATTCAAATTCTGAAATTCCCGAAACAAACTGATTAGGATCGAAATCAGGTAGTGAAACCATTGCAGTTATCTCTCCAGTATCTATTTTCTGGACAACTACTGCTCCCCTTTCGATTAAATTGACTGTATCAAAAGATTTGTTTGCTAGAAGTATTCCTTGTTGAAGTGATTCTTTAACTACTTCCTGAGCATTAACATCAACTGTAATTTGAATATCTTTACCTGGGACAGCAGGTGTAATTTCAACAATTTCTCCATTTTGTAATGTAATTTCAGATGGTTTGCCGCTAAGAATATTTTCGTAATATCTTTCAAGCCCATTTTTACCAACAGTTTTGTTTCCAAAAGCATTCGAATACTCAATAAGCTCATCTTGATTAGGTTTACCAATATAACCTATAACATGGGAAAATAACTCTTTATATACATAAACTCTTTTTGGCTGGTTAAAAATTTCAAAAGCTTCATATTCTTGAATTTTTATTCTCAAATCTGTTTCATAGTCATTTAAGTTGGCAATTTCTACAAATAATTCCTTTGAACTAAAAAAATTATCTATTTCTGCATTAGTTAAATCATTAAAATTAAAAGAGATAAACTGTTTATATATTGTTATATTTTCTTCGTTTATTTTCTTCTGGTTCAGAAACAAATATGGCTCAAGGATAGATTCTGCTAGTTTATTTCCATTGAGATCTAGTATTTCACCCCTTGGTGCAGGAATATAAAAAGTTTCAAAATTTTGACTTACTATATCCTGAGTATTTTCATCATTATTTATAATTTGAAGAATAAAAAGTTCCCTGAATATTAACGACAAAAAAATAGCAAAAATCAAAAAAATTATGTTTAATCTAACTTTGCTAAACACGAGTACCTAAAGTTCTCTGATATAAAAAGTAAACTAAATAATTGATTAGAAGA
>Ga0208763_1000162_pt1 | contig 14620 bp, 19 predicted proteins | sample ETNtaG_20_FD_185756 | JGI IMG/M metagenome (GOLD analysis project Ga0208763, IMG submission 185756) | Marine microbial and viral communities from oxygen minimum zone, Eastern Pacific Ocean - ETNP201306PF45B (SPAdes) (version 2) | ecosystem: Environmental > Aquatic > Marine > Oceanic ... | reverse complement strand
TGTGCCGCAAATCCTTCCCAAAAATGATCGTTATATGCTAATATTTCTATGCATTCTTGGACGGTTTGGGGTATTTTGTGAGTCGATAACATATGCCTAAATTCAGTTAAATACAGTTATATTACACACAATTATAACATAGATGGTAAAAAGGTCAACCGTATAAAATGAACAAAAGAAGAAAAATTTTGAAATTTAAAAAACACATGGACAAAGTGCTAAACAGACCTAGTACTCAAGAGCCATATTATACCAATATGCATGGTATTAATTCTTGGTACGACCACTATAATACTGTGTTGTTTGATAATAAATTACCATACTTTGACGAAATTAAAATTAAAAGAATACATGGTGCATTAGGTCAAGTTGTATATACAACCTATAAAACAAAAGAAAGAATGTATGTTTTAGAAATGTTACCAAAATATCCAACTAAAAAAATGTTTTTAGAAACTCTTGTACACGAAATGATTCATTTATATCAAATGAAGATAAAAAACAATACAGGAAACCACAACAAGTTATTCTACAGTTTTAAAAGCAAACTTAATTTTTTAGGTCTAGAACTTTCTCGATAAACTCTGCATACGCCATTACCTTATGATTTTTATGAGGAATTGCTTTTATGTAGTCTGGCGGAGTGTCATGCACAATAGTAAAATTACAATACGGTCTTCTTTTACAAATACTTTTGTATTGTTGTAACCACGGTTCAAAAATTGTATCACTGTGTCGTTCGCCGTAGTTTTCGGTATCTTGATAGATGTTGTTCAGTTGATTTTTTCCATACTCTCTAAAATCATATCCTAGCAAATAAATGTTTTTGTGTCCGTGCATACAAGCAGTCCAGAACGCGGCGTTACCCGATATCCAATGAGGATTATGAGGGATCAGGTTTAACTTCTTATCGGATCTTGACATTTCAATTGCAGGAGCATAACAAGTTGTTTTTTCATACACTTTATCTTTTACGATTCTTTGAGACATAAATCGATCCACACTAAACAAATATGTTGGAATAAAATCTCTGTACAGAGCATTACAACCGTAAGTTTGTCCGTTGTTGTGCAACCAGTTTAGATCAAGTTTATCTTTTCTTGAAGGGCCATTACCAATACAGTATGCATTTCCTTCAGGAACTGCTTTTACTCTATCCTCTACCCATTCACGTTCTTCAATTTTTTTACCCTGACGAATCGTCATCTTGGCAATAATTTCCTCTCCTTGATACTGCGTCCATTCTATAGGTTCGTCAGGATCCGGTCTTCTGCCTATGTGAAATACTTGTTTCATGTTTCTATATCCATTGCTTTATAAAATGCCCAGTTGTTAATTAAACCACTAACTCCTAATGCATAATTTTGTTCTTGGTCGATATCTCTTAAAATTTTGTTTGCCTTGGCTAATCCTAATCCTGATTTGATTGGAATAATCAACGCATTAATTTCTTTGTCTTTCATTTTTTTAGCGGCCTGTACCCTATGCCAACCATCACAAAGCACATAATAACCTGTGTCCTTTATTGGTGCAACCAATATTGGATTTAATGGTTCTGATTGTTTTGCCAGTTTGTTTATCCAATCTCTTTTCTCTTTATTCAAAGGACGAGATGCACCAAGTCCTAACTCTGCTAGAGTAATTAGTTTATCAATATTAACAGTTATTGATTTTACTATTTTTTTATGTATTTTTCTTCTAGTCTTGCTCTTATTCTTGCCCATGGCGTTCCCTCTCTAAATTCTTCTGTGAACCATTCTGTATATGCTAACTGATTTGCCCAGTTTTGTCTAGCCGGCATTGCCGGGTGTAGTATGTCAGACAAATCAGTATTACCAACATCATGGCATAAACTTTTTTCAGATACAAACACAGGTATACCGTTTATCACTGCCTCCATGGCAGGATTTGAACTGTGATTAACTACTGCCCATGTAGATGATAAAATTTTTTTAAAGTCGGTATCGTCGTATGTGTTCCAATCTCTTTTAGGTAAATTTACTCTGACGTGCTTGTATTTGTGTTCTGGAAAATTATGTACAATATTTCGTGGATGCGGTCTAATTACAATAGGTTTGTCAGTGTATCTACGTATCTCTTCAATACAATTTTTAAAATATGATTTAAGACTTGGATTTTCTCTCCACTGATGACTATTGTGATGTTGTCCGCAAATTACAATTACATTACCCGTTTGGTTCCATGGCTTAAACTGATGATTAAAAAGTGGCCAACGTTTGTCATCATAAGTTTGGTTTGCAAAATCTGCCTCTCTGTTAATTCCGTTTATACCCATTTTGAAAGATGAATTTCTACGTAGTCCACCTACTTCTAGTACAACAACTGGTCGGCCAGTGCCTCTAAACTTTTCCCAAACTTCTTTGTTTGGTTGCATACGCCCTTGCCAAAGCACAGACCAAATTACAGCAACATCGCAATTTTTATCCTCGTTAATATAAATTTTTTCGTTAGTGGATCTAAGATGATCTATTAGTGCGGCAAAGATAGGCTTCCCATTTAAACTTGAATACTCAGGGTAAAGTGCAATCCTCATTAATTTCCTTGCTCTCCTTTTGCAACTTTACTAATAATATCTTGTGCTTGTTTTGGATCAAAACCTGTTTTAGCAAACGGATCATAACTTTCAACAGACTTCCAATAATCTTCAGAACGATTTATTCTTAAATCTGTTGCTGAACTTTTACCTTTAACTTTTCTTTTGCCTTTCATGTGATCAACATAAGCACCCAATACACTATTAATAAAAACGTGATGTCCTTTTGCTCCTGCACCCTTGCCAATGTCGTATCCATCAGATGCTCCAACTTCTCGTAATACTTGCCAAAAAACATATGAGTCGTGCCACTCGAGGTGTCCAAATAATGTGTCATTTTTGTATAAGTCAATCCATGTGTTAATAAATGTATCAATAAGATAGTGTCTTCTATTATAACTTACCCACCCACACTCTGGATATTTTTCTCCTCTTCCTAAATAATTGACTAACTTATCAACAGGTAATAAATTAAGAACAAAATCTTTTGGTATTGATCTAAAAGTGTACGTGTCAGCATCTAACCATAATACTACATCAACATTTATATTTTTAATAGCATGAGCCACAGCAAAAGTTTTATGTGCAAATCTTACTGCGTCCCACAAGAAAGAACCTTTGCCTTTGTCGTTTTTTCCTGCTCGAGGATCTCTTCTTACACCGCCTTCTATTTCTTCTAACTCTCCGTTTGCGACTGGATCGTTTTTGTGTCTTTCCTTAAATGCGACTAGGTCTGGATTTTCTTTTTCTAAATCAACGTACACAATTTTTTCATGTTGTATTGGCGGTAATTCTTTTTCATAGTATACGTACAACTTTACATCATCGGGCCAGTTTTCTATAAAACTTTCTATCATTCTTTTTCCGTAAGCCTCCCAACGATTTGGTGGGAAAGTTGTTATAACCGCTAATGATCTCATAGGTATTTCCTTTTGATAATTATATACATATTTAATGAAAAAAATCAAGGTACAAATTTTTAGAAGAACTGTTAAGGATCGTAGAAGAGGCGATTCTTATAAATTGCTGTATGATTTTGCAGAAGGTGTAAAAGCAGTTGGAGACGATGTTGAAATAGTAAACGAAGCAATGACAGGTCCAACACAAGACGGTGAAATGGAAATTACAGCACCAATTGGAGTTATGTTTGGCTATGGCGGAGATAGACAATTACATCACACTAAAGGCAGACGTCATATGCTGGTACAAAACGCAAAGAAAAAAGGCAGTGTTGTTATAACATTTGATGGAGGTCTTTGTTCTAGTTTTGGTAATACAGCAGGAGTACCTAATCACAGATATAGAGTAGCATTGTGGACACCAATGCGTAATGGAAACTTTTTAGCGGATAATTCACCTAGCGATAGATGGAAAGAAATGCAAAGTCTGTTTAATATTGGAAATTACGAATGGCAAAAATCAAAAGAAGATGCACCTATTTTATTTGTATTGCAACCAAAAGATAATTGGAGCATGAACGAATTGGATCCAATTGAATGGTTTAATGATGTGTATAAAAAATTAAGACCGTTAACAAAAAGAAAATTTTTAATACGTCCACACCCAAACAATGTTGCATCGATGGACGAAAGAAGAAATGAATTTCCTAGTGATTGTGAATTAATTATTGGGCAAAAACATTTTGCTGGTGATGAAAAAAAGTACTATAGATTCAACTTCCAAGAAGCATTAAATAATTGTCATGCTGTTATTACTCACAATTCTACTGCCAGCGTCGACTCTTGCATTCGCGGAATCCCTACCTTTGTTACCTCAGATCTTGCAATTTGTTGGCCAGTAGCAAATACTAATTTAGAAGATATAGAAAATCCAAAATATCCAGATAGGACACAATGGTTAAATGACTTAGGTTATATGATGTGGTCTATTGATGAAATAAGATCGGGTAAAGTTTATTCAAGATTTCGTAACAAAATACTTGAATCTAATTTAATATCATTATAATCGTTTAATCTTTTAAAAGTTTTTTCGTGTGTAGTCTTAGGTATAGGAACACACTCTCCCATCAATACTTTATGATTTAATCCAAGTAAATGTGAAAGATTAGGATAAACTTTTTTAGCAGTGTGCTTATGTACAATTTCGATTACTTTTGTTTCAGGTAAACACCATAACAAATTAACAAGTCCTGCACCGTGTGTTCCAACAACGTGTGTTGCTTCTGCAAATGCTATCATTTGATCTAACACTGGCATTTCTTCAAGTCTTAAAACTTCCCAACCTTTTAGTATTGCAAATATTTCTTCCTTGTTTGATAATTTTCTAGAGCCTGTACCTCTATCAATAAAAATTTTTCTGTGCGGAGGTTTTATTTTTTTATGTAGAAATCTTGAACGTATAAAATTGACCGACTGTGGAATAATTACACCGTCATTATGATTACACATTGTAGGAACGTATATGTGTTTAAATTTCCAAGTTGAATCTTTTGGCATTACTACAAGTTTAATTTCTGGCATAATTTCTGTAATAATCTTTTCCATATACTCGCTTCTGTGGGGCATAATATATACAAAATCTTTAAATGGTTTGTTTAATCTTTTTTCTAACAATCTCATTTTTGCAATAACATCGATCCATATATGCCATGGATTATTGCCAGACGAAATATCAATAGGCAACCATACAAATTTGTTTGTATCAGTAAATTCTTGTGATGGTAACGGAATATTAATGTCGACATTTTCTCCCCACTTTGGATATATTCCTTGTCGAGGTCCTAGTTTGTTCTTTTGTTTCCATGTTAACGGCCAAACGTGTTCAGATATTAATCCACCCATATTGGTTATTAAGAAAGGCCAGGTATGCACCATACAATCTTCAAACTCAGCAAGATACGTAGAATGTGTTTCAAAGTTTAAATATTTTTGAGGATAATCAATAACATCAAACTTGTCATGGAAATACTGGATACTTTCGATATTTTTAACTTGCATAATTTCAATTATTTAATTACAATATAACTATGCTCACAATTTATGCACCGATGGAAAATCTTAACAGCAAGGCCTGGGAGGTATTTGGCGGTGTAATGAAGTCTTGGCCCACTGCTTACCAAACATTAGACAACGCAAAAGCAACAGATCCTTTTGATAATAGTATGTTTTGGGGTTTTGTTAATAATAATCTTAAATTAGTACACAAACTTGAGGAACGTGAAGATAACTTTTGGTTTACCGATACACCATATTTTGGAAGATTTGATAATAAAAATTTAAAACCAGACAATCATTGGTGGCGTATCTGTAGAAATAACATTCATGCAAAACTATTAACTAATTGTGATTCAAAAAGATTTGATTCTTTTAATATTAAAGTAAGTCCGCCAAAAAGAGATGGAAAATATATTTTAATTTGTCCTAGTTCTGCTGGGATTCATATGTATCTTAAACAGACTACATGGCTAGATGACACGATAAAAGAAATCAAAAAGCATACAGATAGACCAATAAAAATAAGAGAAAAACCTCGAGGCAGAGGAACGTCAGGACCTAGCGAAGCAAAAGTCACTATTGAAGAAGATTTAAAGGACGCATGGGCCTGTGTTACTTCTTGTTCTATTAGTGCAATAGAATCAATATGTAACGGTGTGCCTGTGTTTTGTCATGAGAAAAGTTTTGCAACACCTGTTGGATCAACAGATTTAAGTTCGATTGAAAATCCAAAATTTGTTGATTCGTATCAATGGTTATGTTCGTTAGCATATCAACAATTTACACCGGAAGAATTTGCAAATGGAACTGCTGTTAGAATTATAAAAGATTATTATGATAGTAAAAGTTAATGAATTTTGGGTGCCTGAAAACGACATCCACATAGAAGACTGGAAAGCCGGGAAACCGTTTACCCAAAACAAATGTCTATTACAATTTAAAGAATGGTGTAGAACGCAACACAAAAAATTTAGAACTGTTATAGATGTTGGTGCATGGTGTGGAACATGGGCATCAGAAATGTCTGAGTTTGCAGATAGCATAAAAGCATTTGAACCTAATGCAACTAATTTTAAATGTTTAGAAAGGAATGCCGGCAGGTATCCTAATATTAATCCATTTGTATATGCTTTAGGAGACAAACCCGGATTCCTTAGTATGACTAGTGATGATTTTACACAGGCATTAAGGATTGAAGAATCACAGGGCAAGATTCCAGTAAAAACAATTGATGAGTTTGGTTGGACGGATGTTGATTTAATTAAAATTGACGTTGAAGGTTATGAAATGAAAGTATTAGAAGGAGCAGAAGAAACATTAACAAACACTAATTTACTAATGATTGAACTCAATAACAATACAAAAAAATATGGTTCAAGCAATCAGCAAATTGAAGGATATTTAAAAGAGTTAGGCTTTCATGAGATGATCAACATTTGGCCTGACAAGGTATATTGCCGATAATTATTAAAAATGGCTAAAATTTTTATAACAGGTGTTGCAGGTTTTTTAGGATCTCATCTAGCAGATCTAATGATAGCAAACGGACATGAAGTTGCTGGCAACGATAACATGATCGGTGGTTATGTAGATAATGTTCCGCAAGACGTTGAATTTCATCAAGTAGATTGTAAAGATTTAGACAAACTTACAAAAGCAATGGAAGGGTGTGATATAGTTTATCACACAGCCGCCACGGCATACGAAGGACTTTCAGTCTTTTCTCCTGTGCTTGTAACACAAAATATATTCGAGGCTTCTGTTGCAACTGTAACAGCCGCAATTAGAAACAAAGTAAAACGTTTTGTATATTGTTCAAGCATGGCAAGGTATGGAGAAAACCAAACACCATTCAAAGAAGATTACGAGTGTAAGCCACAAGATCCATATGGTATTGCAAAGAAAGCCGGCGAAGATGTGTTGAAAAATTTATGTGAAGTACACGGAATGGAATATGTTATTGCTGTTCCACATAACATTGTTGGACCAAGACAAAAGTATGACGACCCGTTTAGAAATGTAATGTCAATTATGTTGAATAGAATGTTACAAGGCAAACAACCTATTATATACGGAGACGGTGAGCAAAAAAGATGTTTTAGTTATATCGATGATTGTTTATATTGCTTGAATGCACTTGCTTTTCAAGACAATGTAGTTGGAGAAGTTATAAACATTGGTCCAGATGAAGAGTCTACTACAATAAATGGACTAGCAGAAATGTGTGCAAACGAAACAGGAATTAATTTAGATCCCGAATATCATTTAGACAGACCACAAGAAGTTAAATTAGCAACTTGCTCATCGGACAAAGCACGTAAATTATTAGGTTATAAAACATCAACAAATTTAAGAACAGCAGTAAAAAAGACTGCAGATTACATTAGATTGAGGGGAACTAAAAAGTTTCAATATCATTTACCTTTAGAAATTATAAATGACAAAACACCTAATACTTGGAAAAATAAATTAATATGATTTCAATAAGTTGCCCATCTCGAGGACGTCCAGAACTAGCAAAAAGAATGATTGATACTGCTTATGAAACAGCGGCAAGCGATATACAATTTTTAATATATCTTAATGATGACGATCCTATGTTAGATGAATATCAAGATACTATTGATAAAAAACATTATACTATTGGTCCAAACAGATCTACTTGTTACAGTTGGAACTTAATGGCAGAAGAAGCCAAATACGATTATGTATTTTTAGCAGGCGACGATATTCAATTTAAAACAAAGCATTGGGATAAAATCATGACTGACGGTTTTAACGATTATCCAGATAAAATTTTAATGGCTATTCCTTATGACGGTAAAGAAAAAAATAAACCTAAAAAAATATTACAAGAAAAAGAACCAACATTAATAGGAGATATTCCCTTTTCGTCTCCGCATTTTCTAGTACATAAGAATTGGATCAACACACTAGGATATTTTGTACCTCCGTTTTTTTGGCACTGGTACGTTGATACCTATACACAAAAAGTTTCAAGAAAATTAAACAGATGTTTATTTTTTCCAAACGTAACAATTAAAGCAAAAAAAGTATTTGATGAAACAGGAAAACAAGTAAGAAAACATTTAGTAATCAACGACAGAGACGATTATGTTTGGACTAAAATTAGAGAAAGACACCTTAACGCAGATGTTGAGTTGCTTAAAAAATTTATCAAGGAATATAAATGATAGCAGGAATACACACCACAAAACCAAGAACTCAAAGATATGTTGATGCTTTTGTTACAGGTACTCCGGGTCCTTTTAAAATATATCAATGGAGAGATCTAAAAGAATTACCCAAAGAAAATTTAACTATGTACGGAATACTAGCAGGTTCAGGCGAAGTATATAAATGGTGCGAAAAAGAAAAAAGAGATTTTTATTTTATGGATCATGGTTATTTTTCATATGCTCATGATTATCCTTATTGGTTACGTATAACCAAAAATGGACATTGTCAAACAAAACTGTTTAATAGACCAAGTGATCGTTACGAGAAATACTTTAAACAAGACATTAAACCATGGAGTAAAAAGGGGTCTAAGATCCTCATACTACCCCCTACAAATGCGATTTCAGACTTCTTTAGTGTAACGGACTGGCTAGAAAATACCCTTAAAATATTGCGTGAAAATACGGATAGAGAGTTGGTTATTAGAGATAAACCATACAATCCTGGCGTTGCTAAAGATCATGTAGGCGCTACAATTAAAGTAGATTTACCTACAAATAAAACTTCAGGTCCAATAGATTGGTCACAATATTTTGCCTGTGTAACTTACAACAGCAATACCATGATTGAAAGTTTTACTAACGGTGTACCTGTGTTTTGTGATCCAAATAATTGTGGAGCAACACCAATCGCTGAAACTGATTTTACTAAAATTGAAACTCCAACATACGGAGACAGAATGTCTTTGTTTAGTTCACTTGCCTATAATAATTTTAATATGGAAGAAATGCGAAACGGAACTGCGTGGAGTTTACTCAACGATTTGATTTAAATTAAACAAACTATTTCTTTTCATTACTTCTGCGATTATATTAATACTCAACCTATCGTGTCCCGGTTCTATCCTTGGAGTAACACCGTGTACTGCTTTGTTTGAATTCCAAAACATTACAAAAGTATTTTCTTTATATTTGATAACTTTGTTTTCTTTTATTTCATGACTTTTAGGAATCTGTCTTCCTGTTTTTGCAACTACATCTTTTACTGGTGTTGAGTCGTATATTACAAAATCTCCACCTTTTGCTTTATCGCCACGTTGTCTCATATACAACAAACCAGCATACATTTCAACAGGATTGTCTATATGAGAAGTTCTTGTTGAAACAGTTACAGGATCATGCACAACAAACTGACAATCGGTAACAACATTTCTGTGGCCTGGACTATGTCTTACACCTGGGATTTCGTTCACAATGTTATTGTAATATTTTTCATCTTTAATATCATTTTCAAATATCTTTAGAATGCTTTTATAAAATTCATGCGAAGTATGATATGTTAAAAAATCAAACCATGGTTGTTTTATTTCAATTTTATTTTCTCCCAAGAACTCATTCGCATTACCTCTTCGTGTGTGTCCTTCCATTAATGGAAACTTATCTTTGATAGTTTGTACTGGAAAATTCTCATATAACAATTCATAAGTTTGTTGTGGTAAGCAATCTTTAATTATAATATGAGGATAGGGATCCTTAAAATAATCAGTTACTGGATCAAATTTTTGTATTACTGAGTATGTATTCATTATGAACTAAAAAGATTTATTAATTCTTTTTTCCAATCATCGCCATATTCACAATCACGATATCCGTCAAACCACGGTCCGCCTTCTGTGTAGTGCAATATTTTAGGAGTACCATCCTTTGGTTCTTTGTACCAACCAACTAACCAATTGTACTCTAATGGTAAAGATCCTATTTCGTTGTCGTCCAACCAACTAAATCTATGTAAGAATTTAGGTGATTGTTCGTTTAGTAATTCTGGTGTTAACATTTTATTTTTTGGATGTTCGCAGTTCCAAAGTACCATGCTAGACCAATTTTTTCTTGGGTAAACAGTTTGTACTTGTCCGTCCATTTTTGTAGTTTCTTTTGGTGTGTAATCGTGTTGCACAACTACTACTGCTTTAGAGTTATCACAGTATTTCACAAGTTCATGTGATGGTATCTTCCAAAGAAAATCACAATCACAAAACACTGCCCACCCTTTAAAATCGTTTAGGTAAGGTACAAAAAATCTCGTGAATGTGAATTCAGTTGATGCGAGTTTATCTACAGGACGAGTATATAAACCTTGATCTCTCATTTGTTTTTGTTTAAGGGGAATAACTTCTGCAGACGGATCTCGTCTTTTTATTGAGTGTTCACATACTTGATATGCTATGTCTTCTCGACTATCGTGACCTACGTAAATTTTCATCTTGCTATTATTCCGTGTATATCTTTCCAATTATTTACACGGATAATATCAGGGTGATTAAAATCTTGATTATATGGGTGGTTGATTAATATAGGCTTTAAACCGTATTTGAGACCTGCTAGTGCGTTTTTAGGTTTGTCCTCTACCCAATATAGTCCAGTGTTGTGAAACTCTGCTAACGCATGATCTTTGTCTGAACCTGTATCGAGTATATGATAATTTGTAAAAATATGATCACCAAACAATTCTCCTAATCTTTTCTTACGCAATAGTTGTGCTGGTATATCTGATGTTTGAGACGTAATAGGTATAAATGTCCAACCTTCAGCGGCAAGTAATTTTACCCATGTTTGTGAATCATGCATTGGAGGTTGATTACCCATCCAAGCACTTTTATTGAATTCTCTTATTTCTTTTCTTACTTCAGTTTTGGTTAATCCAAAACGTTCTGCCATTTCGTAAGTGTTTTCTTTACCGTCTAATAATTTGTATGGATATATTCTTTTTCCTGTATATCCTTCTCCAACTTCATTTTCAAAATAAGATCTGTTTACCATCCATTTTATAAAATGATGTTCCCATTCCAACAGTACGCCGTCTACGTCTGTTAGTATTATTCTATTTGATTGTGGCATCTTCCATCCCCGCTACTCTGAGTTTAACAATGTTTGTGATCTGCCATTGTTTTTGATCTAACCCTTTGGTGATGCCTAGCCATTGGTTTCTTAATAATGCGAATTCATTAATAATTTTTTCTAAATCTACTACGTCTGCTTCGCCATCGACATATTTGTCAGCATCACGCGAAGTCAGTGCCCTGTTATAATTTTCTAAAAACTTCTTAAAAGTTTTAGATCTTAATCTTCTTTTTTCAATATTTAGGTATTCTAATATTGCTTCAATTTCTTGTAATTGGTTGAATCTTTGTTCAACAACACCAGGCATTGATGCCGATGCTTTTTCTAAATTACCCCAAATAGAACATTCTTTTCGTGCTTGTTGATACTCTGTTTGATAATAGTTGATACACTCTGGAATGAGTGATATGTCTTTACTTACTTTAGTATACCAATTCGTCATCGTCATATAAATCATCTTCGTCGTCTTCAAATACATTACCAACTGCTTCTTCTAATTTAGGATCGTAATCAGAAGATGCTTTTAATTCTTTGTCCTCAACACCTATATCTCTTAAGGTGCTAATAAAATCTACTGCTCCGTCTAACTTATTTCTTTCTGGTATGTAATGTGAAAACGAATTCCATATACGTTCGATATCTTCGTGTGTCATTTCAGCCATTTAGTCTTCCTTATTTTGCTCAACTGTTTCTTCAGTTGCTGTAGATAATTTATCAAAATCAGACATTAACATATCCAATTTATCTCCAGTCCATGCTTTTCTAAAGTCTAAATGCTCCTTTCCTTTTGAATCAACGTATTTTAATCTGTTTCCTTGCTGTGTTAGTATGCCTTTTTTCTCAAAAAGATCTACAAGTCCGCTGTATGGATCCATTCCAGTATCGTAAGGAATTTTTACTTGCACACCTTCAAAAGGTTTTGCATATCTAGTTTTCATTACCTTACAGCCTGCTCTAATACCTCGTACATCTGTAACTTTATTGCCTTTTTCGTCTTCTTTAAGTTTTAATTTTTTCATTGCAACAACAATACTTGATGCATAGATAAATCCTTGTCCGCCTGATATCTTGTCATCTGGATCAAACATATCTTGTGATGCGTATGTGTGATTAGTTGCTATAAGTCCTACATTCCAACTACCAAACATATTAACACAGTTTCTTACAAGTGCCGTTAATGCTTTAGGTTTTCGACCTAAGTCACCTTTCATTTCACCTGCTTCAAACTGATTTACATCTGTTGGAGTAAGCATCATGCCTAATGAATCGATTACAAATAATACTTTTGGAGCATCTTCCTTATTGTCTGCGTGTTGATCTTTATAGCCTTTCATAAACTCTGAAATAGTTTTTGCTACATCATCTACCATAGATAAACTTAATTTTAAAAGTTTCTCTTCTGATGTGTCTACTCCTAATGCTTGTAACCAAGTTTCATCTAGTGCGTTCTCTGTATCTATTAGTATAACGTAAATGCCTTGTTCTTGTGCATTTTTAATAATGTTGCCTGATGCTATGTAAGATTTACCTGCACCAGACTCACCGGCAAGTACTGTAACCTTGCCTAGGGGAATACCTTTGTTAAAATCTCCAGACATCAAATAATTCAGTGCATAGTTGCCTGTTGATATCCAGTCTGTTGGATCACTAAAACCAATACCTAAACCTTGTATTGATTTTGTAATGCTTTTTCTAAACTTTGTTGCGTCAAATACTTTTGTCATGTTGTCCCTTATATTAGCATACTAGACCCTGATCGTCAATTGAAAACCAGGGTCTGGTAATTTTTATTATTGACTTTGTCTGCTTCTGATCAACTTCAATATATCTTCGGCTCTTTTAGCACTGTCTCCATTTGGAGTTGCTGGTGCTGAAGTTTCTGCCGGGGCAGTTGCTGGTGCTTCTGCTGGTTTAACTTCTGGCGTAGATGTATTTGTTGTCTGTACAGGTGCTGGTTGACTCGCTTCTGGAGTAACTGGTTTAGGTGCAGATGTTCCTGCAGGCCTAAAATATTGTCCATACTTCTCAAGATCATAAGCCTCACCATCAACAGATTTTTCAAATAATTCTTTAATTATTTTTACTTCTGCTTCAGTTGGTTCTTTTGGTCTGTAGTCTGACAAGTTGAATAAACCATGCGTATCGATCGCGGCTCTTTCTGCCTCGTCTAATGCACGTTCTCTTCTTGACCATTTTGAAGTTGAGTAATCAGCATAACCACCTTTAGATGTCTTGGTAATTCTAAAGTCTACACCTTTAACTGAATCAGTTGGTAACTCTTCCATCTCTGGATCAAGTAATGCTGATCTAATTATGTTAAAGATTTGTGGACCAATTATGAATCTTCTAATAGGATTCTCAGGTTGGTTTTCTTCGTTAAGGGGATTAGTTGTGACAAAACCTTGGAAAATATAACTTTTCTTTTTCCAATATTTTCTACCCATATCCTCCATGCTCTTATCTTTGAACCATGGTCTAACTTCTGTTAGAACTGGACAAGTTTTTCCATACATTTCCATACACGGTACTTGTACCTGCACTGGTCTAGAATCAGTTTGTCCTTTGATTCCAGCAAAAGGTAATTTAATCATATTCCTTTCAGTCCAGAAAAAAGTATTGTGTTGATCCTTATCTGGTAAGAATCTAACTACTGCTTCTTGTCCTTCTTGTATATTCCAATGTGGATAGATGGCGTTGTCTCCGCCGGATGATGAAGTGGAGCGATTCACTTCTTGAGTTTTTAACTTCGCTCTTATTTCAGCCAATGTAGCCATAATGTAAGCCTCCTTGTGTGCCTATGTTTGTTTTAATGTGCCTAAATTGTATATTAAGCATAATGCATAATATACTACTATATTTATGAATTGTCTACTATTATTATTGGTAAAATACTACTATTTAGAAAGTTGAACTATTCTTGCTAGTTCTTCGTCTGCTCTTGCTGTGTCTTTTTGTACTTTTGCTTTTAGTGACTCAACAATTTTTGCTCTTGATTCATCTAGTGAATCTTCTTTTTTTGGCTCACCTTTCATTTC
>Ga0208763_1000161_pt1 | contig 14895 bp, 18 predicted proteins | sample ETNtaG_20_FD_185756 | JGI IMG/M metagenome (GOLD analysis project Ga0208763, IMG submission 185756) | Marine microbial and viral communities from oxygen minimum zone, Eastern Pacific Ocean - ETNP201306PF45B (SPAdes) (version 2) | ecosystem: Environmental > Aquatic > Marine > Oceanic ... | reverse complement strand
ATTTTTCTTGACGTCTTGCTTTATTCCGCCCACAATGTAAGACTCTACTTCAGTTTCTTGTGGTGCTACCTGCATACCTTTTGATGACAACCAATGCTGTGTCCAAGGTAATGGATTTTGTGATGCTGGTTGATCGTATATTGGATCAAAACCTAATGCTCTCATTCTTTTATTTGCTGTCCATTCTACGTATGTTCCTAACAGTCTTTCGTTCAATCCAATGATAGAACCATCTTTGAATAAATGTTTTGCCCAAGCCTTCTCTTCATTAACACAATCTTCAAACATTTTTATTACAGTTTTTTCTGTGCCTTTCATTGCCTTGGTCATCTCTGGATCATCGCCTTTTTGCCAAGCCTTGATCACGTGTGTTGACAAGTTCAAGTGTGTTGCTTCATCTCTTGCAATTAAAGATAATATCTTAGCAGAACCTTCCATAAGTTTAAGTTCGCCAAATGCGAAAGTACAAGCAAATGAAATGTAGAATCTCAATCCTTCTAGCAAGTTCACGGTCATCATTGCAAGATACAATTGACGTTTAAGTTCTACACTATCAATTTTCTTTCCTGTGACATAGTCTTGTGCCATTTTTCCAAACTTATCGTATTCCGTTGTAACTGATTTTGCTCTCTTTAGAATCTCTTTGTCATCTAGTATTGTGTCAAACACTTCAGTTGGATCTGGATATACGTTTTTCATTATGTGCGTGTATGATCTAGAGTGTAGTGCTTCAAAGAAATCCCAAGTAACAATGCAACCTTCTAGTTCTGGATTTGAAACATAAGGCAAGAACATAAGACTAGGTCCTCTGCCCTGTACTGAATCTAGCAGTGTTTGATATTTTAAGTTAGATGTGAATATGTGTTTCTGTTCTGGTCTAAATGTTTGGTAGTCTGCTCTGTCTTTTTGTAGAGAAACTTCTTCTGGTCTCCAGAAGTAACCCATCATTGTTTGATTTAGTTTATCAAATTGTGGATACTTGAATGTGTCGTATCTTTGTACGCCACCATCTTCTCCAAAGAACATAGGCTCTTTAGTGAAGTCAACATCTTTTTGATTGAAAACTGTTTTGCTCATCGTAGGACTATTTATTATATTGTGCAGGCTTCACACTCTCCGTCATCTTCTTCCATAGTGTGAACTTCTGCTTTGCCGTTTACTCCATTAACTTTTGCGTGACCATTGACTACTTGTTTATCGGAAAGTTCTAGTTCAACTTCCTCACCTTCGTCCTCTTCTTTCACTGCACTCAATCCTGCAGGTTGTACGTCATCTTCCTCGCCTTTGAAGTCGTATGTGTTTTGATAGTAAGATGTTTTCCAACCAAGTTTATATGCTGTAAGCATATCTTGAGCCATTGCTGATAATGGTACTTCGTTGTTTTCGTGTTGTAATGGATTGTATGACCAGTTACCTGATATTGCTTGATCAAAGTATTTCTGCATCATAGCCACAACATTGATATAACCTTCGTTGTTTGGCATATCCCAAAGTAGTGTGTAATCATTTTTAAGTTTAGGAAACCCTGGAACTATTTGTTTCAATGGTCCTTTTTTACTTTTCTTAATTGATAACAATGCTCTTGGTGGTTCAATACCATTTGTTGCGTTACTAACAACGGAAGAACTCTCACTAGGCATTTGTGCTGATAATGTTGAGTGTCTTAATCCGTGTTTAGCAATATCTTTTCTTAAACTTTCCCAAGCCATTCTCTGTTTGTGTGGTACAATTTTATCAACATCTTTCTTGTAGTGATCAATTGGTAACAATCCATCTGCGTATTTTGTTCTTTCGAATCCAGTACACTTGCCTTTTTCTTCTGCAATATCACAACTTGCTCTTAACAGGTAATATTGGAATGCTTCTGACAATCTATCTACTAGTGTCCAAGCCTCTGGATCAGAATACTTAACACCATTCTTTGCTAGATAGTGTGCAAGTCCAATGTATCCAATACCCAAACTTCTTCTTGCTTTAGTAGATACCTCTGCCGCCTTAACTGGATAATCTTGATAGTCAATTATTTCATCCAATGCTCTAACACTGATATCACATAAGTTTTCTAACTCACTGACATCTTTTAATGTTCCAACATTGATAGCAGAAAGAATACAAAGTGCAATCTCTCCTTCCGGATCATCTATGTGTTGAATAGGTTTTGTGGGTAATGTAATTTCTTGACATAAGTTTGACATATTAACTTTGTCTTTGAAACTCGAGTGAGAGTTACAGTGATCGATATTCATAATATAGATACGTCCTGTTTCTGCTCTTTCTTTTAACAAATCAAAAAATAAATCCTGTGCCGGTATTGTTTTTTTAGGAACTGATTTATCTGCTTCGTATTTTTTATACAATGCATCAAATTTTTCTGTACCAAAAGCATCATACAATCCTGGTGCTTGGTGAGGAGAGAACAATGTAATATCTTCTTCGTTAATAAATCTTTCATAAAACAATTTAGACATTTGTATAGAATAGTCCATACGTCTAACTCTGTTATCTTCTGTACCTTTGTTGTTCTTCAGTACAAGTATATCTTCAATCTCTTGGTGCCATATTGGGAAGTGGACAGTTGCGTTACCTCCACGCACACCATTCTGTGTGCAACATCTCACAGTGGATTCGAATTTTTTTAGGAACGGAATCACTCCAGTGTGTTGTACCTCACCACCTCTGATTTTAGAGTTGATACCTCTGATACGTCCTGCATTGATTCCTATACCTGCTCTTCTGGCAACGTATAATCCAATTGCCATATCACTTGAAAAGATACTAGGCAGAGTGTCATCGCTGTCAACAAGAACACAACTTGCGAATTGTCTTATAGGTGTTCGTACTCCAGACATAACCGGAGTTGGAATATTAATTTTGTGTAATGATATTGCATCATAATATTTTTTTACATATGATAGTCTTGTCTTCTTAGGATAGTCAGCAAATAAAGTTGCCGAAATCATCATATACATATCTTGTGGTGTTTCATACAGTTCACCTGTGCTTCTGTCTTGTACAAGATACTTGTCTACAACTTGTCTTAATCCTGCGTAAGTAAATTTTAAATCTCTTTCACGTCTTATCCAGGTATTAAGTTTTTTAATTTCTGTTTTTGTATACTTTTCAACTATACCTCTGTCATAGACTCCAAGTTTTACATTCCTTAAAAGTAATTTAAGTAATGGACTATATTCATATTGACCGTGTGCTTCTTTCCTTACATCATATAAAAGTAATCTTGATGCGGCGAATTGATAGTTTGGAGTTTCTAATGATATTAAATCGTTGGCCGATCTAATTAAAACGTTTTGTATATCTTTTGTTGTCATACCATCATAGAATTGTATGTTGGCATTCATTTCTATTTGTGATGCAGATACACCTGGAAGTCCTTCACAGGCCTCTTCAACTACGAAATGAAGTTTATTGATATCTAAAGGTTCTTTCCTGCCATCTCTTTTCGTGATTGAAATGTTTGTATTGTTGGCAGAACTCATTATGTTTGTTATTAACCTCTTTTTCTTTTTGGAATTTGTATGCATATTTATTTGATTTTCGTTTATCATATAATTTTTAATTTTTCTTGCCTTACCGTTTGAAGTTTTTACTTCCGTCGTTTTGTTAATTTATTAAATGCTATTATAAAGAATAAAAAAAATTTTGTCAAATAACAAAATGGATTTTTTATATCATTTAGTTATACAACTTAAAAGTTATAGTGGTGTTTTATGCTAGGATAGTAGTCTGGTAATCTATTGTAGCGGCTCCTGGACTACCAGATGTGTTTGTTGTAGTGAATTTTATACGAAGTGTTTCCGTTCCACTTGTAGAATCTTTGTCAACAATATCTGCTGAGAGCTCTACTCCAACGTCTCCGTTACTTTCTCTGTAATCGTCATCGTATGCAGGTGTGTATGAACCCGAAACTAATGGACTACTTGTTGATCCACTAATTTTAAATTCACCTGTTCTCTCTAATGTACCTCTTACAATTTTATACTTTATCATAAATCCTTTTCCTGCTAGTGCTGGAAATTCATTTAACACGGTGGCCGACGATGTGTTGTCTGGAAGAGTTTGTGATTTGGTTGCTTTGGTTTGTATTCCAATACCTTGTATCTCAGGTGCGGCATTAAGTTCTGAACTACCATCTGATCTTCTTAGGTCTGTTCTTTCAAAGAAATCTAATGTTGATGAACATTCATCGTTGTCATATTGTATTACCGGAACTTCTCTAATTGATCCGTAACCTTCAAAATTGTTTGCTACAGAATGACTATAGAAATTGCTGTGTGAAATAATATCTCTTGGTCCTACTCCTGCGTTTGCACCGGCGATAGGTTTAACATAAATTGCTTGTTGTCCAATAGTACTCCAATTACCTCCGTTAAAAATTATGTGTCTTGGACCGTTTGTTAATCCTGCTGTTGATCCGTCCATCTCTGCTCCTAGTAATGCTCCGTAGTAAGATGTACTAAAATCGCAGTTTAAAAATTTAGCATCTGTAACATCATAACTGAAGTCTACAAGTCTAGCAAATTTTGTAAAGATACATTGATCAAAAACTATTTTAGAACATGACTGTGTTGTTGAGTTCGAAGATCTAACTGTTACACCTTTTGAGTTTGAAGCATCCGCTCCACGTGCCGCATAAGTTCCTTGGAACTTACAGTTCTTGATATAAACATTTGTTGCATCATCAAGAGATAATCCTCCGTATGCTTCTCCGTTTTTGAAAGTAATACCTTCTATTTGAATTAGTGTTGGTGTTGTTGCAGAACCACTTCCAATGTTAGGCCAAACGTTTCCTGCATTGTCTTCTGTAACTGCCACAGGTGCGTTTCCACCTGACTGATAAATTATTGTTTTATCCGGACCTTCGCCTCTTAAATGTGCGTAAGGTGGAATTGTTATTGATGCATTAATATTGTAAGTTCCAGCAGGGAAAAATAAAATTCTTCTTGACCTTGCATCTGTCTTGTCTGGATCTCTGTATAATTCGTCTATTGCTCTTTGTATCGCTGTTGCATCTGCTGTTGAACCATCACCAACTGCACCAAAAGATTTTACAGAAACATAATCATCTAAAACTGATTGTAATGTTCTTGTAGTACTTCCTGTGTTTATGGTTGTTGCATCTCCAAGGTATCCTTTGTACACGTGAGTCAATGCTGTCGTGAATGATGATGAACCTGCTGTTACGATTTCTGTGTTTCCTATGCTAGGAGCACCGTCCGCCAATGTACCATTTCCTATATACAGTTTTTGATCGTCAATAGACCATCCTAACTCTCCAGCCGCTAATTGCGGTAAATCAGTGGCTTTGCCACGTCTGTGCTGTATTCTTGATATCTGTACTATCGGCATATACTCTTATTTATTAAAGGATAGACTTGTAGTATTGTTCCAATCTAGCATACCATTGTCCAACCCAATGGTCGTAATTGTCTATATCAAACGTTTGAAACTCGTTGTTCTGTGTGCATATAAAGATTCTTCCTGAGTTTATTTGCGTGTCGTACAATTTGTTATGTGCTTCTGAATACGCAACTAATTGAAGATAATAATCTTCCACCCATTCTTTTTTCTTTAATCTTCTAGATTGTTTGAAATCCATTATAGCAGGTGCACCTTTGTACACACCAACAAGGTCTGTTGTGCCTGCGTACAATTCTGGATAATGCAATGAAACCTCTGATCCCCACACCTCACTTACATCTGTTAATCCATTATCTATAATCACGTTTGCCATCGTCCAGGCTTTTTGTTGTATAAGATTTGAACCGGGTTTCCTGTCCTCACCTTTAACGTGTTTTTCTAAACTTCTGTGCATCACAGTTCCAATGTTCGCTGACTCTGTTGCAATTCTTTGTGCCTCTTGGGCTCCCACTCTTTTCTTCCAGGCATTTAAATGAGTCATATCTTTTGTGGCAGACAGCACTGTGGTAACAGATGGTACTGCCCTACCGTCAGGTGTTTCATAATGCCTCTTATGATTTTTGGTAACTCTGGATAGTTCGCCGTACGGATATTTCTGTACGTAACGGATACCTTTACTTTTTAAAACTTCTTCTGATATTTTCACTAGTATAGTATATCTTATTTTTGATCTATTCGCAATAGATTATCTTGGACCAATATTAAATTCTTTTTCTTTTTCTTTTTCTTTTGGTTTTATTTTGAATGTGTCGTCAACAACATCTTTCCTACCAAGTGTTAATGCAATATCTTTTAGTGCATTATCTCTATAAACTTTAAAATTTAATACATCACCAGGCATTTTTGTCCATAGTAATTCGATGACATCTGGAGTGGTAGAGATAGGGTTTTCGTTGATAGATATTATGATATCTTTTGGTAATAATCCAAACTTTTCTGCAGATGATCCTGGAGTCACAGTTTTAATTTCCAGGAAGTTATCTATACCTTTTGCTTGAAGTTCATTGTATTGTTCTTCTGTCTCAACTATTGCCAACTGTATTCCTATTGACGGCCAAATATGTTTGCCTGTCTGTATCAATTGTTCGACAACTCTTTTTGATAATTCTAAAGGAATAGCATAGCCATAACCCACATAAAATTTTGTTGGTGAAATGATTAATGCGTTAATACCTACCACATCACCATCTTCATTCATTAACGGTCCTCCGGAGTTTCCTGAGTTGATCACAGCATCAGTTTGATAATAATGTACGAAACTATGTTTTGGATTTGCTCTGTAGTCTGTGCTTATTATTCCTTTTGTGAGAGACCATGGCAAAGACAATCCGTGTCCTAGTGCATAGACATCATCGCCTAGACCAGGAGCCTCTTCTGCCCATTCCAATTTACTATGTGGTAAAACTCTTTCGACTTCTAGCACAGCAATATCAATAATAGGATCGTATCCAATCACCTTCACATCTTTGATTGCGAAAGGATAACCGTACATCCAAACTGTAAGTTCTGTTGTGTCTTTGACTACGTGATGGTTTGTAACAATGTGTATGTCACTGATCCAAAAACCTGTTCCAATTACTGCCTGCCCTGGAGGTAGCATTGGTGGATTCTCTTCACTAAAGAATTGTTCATATGGAGAAGTGCCAAAGTCTGATGGCATAGATTGTATTAATACCAAACTATCAAATGCGTTAGGCCATTTATCATTTTCATCGACAAGTGACGATGCATATAAATTTGTTGTAGTAAAAAATAAGATTAGAATTGTGACGTATTTTTTCAACACTAATTGTTCTCCTGTAATAGTTTAACCTATTACTTTCTTCTGTTTAAGGCCGACTTGGCCATTTTTTTGACAACGTCAGTTGATCCTTGGTTGTCAAAGTCCATACTAGGATCTTTTTCGGCATCCTTTTCGGTTTTTAGAACAATTTTTTCTTGGTCAAAATCATCAACAACGTTTTTTAAAACATTGCCTGAATCATACATTCTTTTAAAAAGTTCATAGGTAAAAGTTGGATATCCAGTATTCTTTAATATTTGTTGCACAGCATCAAAACTAATTTCTGATGTTTGGTTGGCATCGTCTGCCTCACCTCTTAATTGTGTTAGTGTGTTGACTAGAGCAGATTCTAGTTCTTTGTTTACGTTTTGGAATTCTGTAAATCTCACAGGACTACTTCCCTGCTAGTTTGCCTAGGATTCTGTTTGATGCTTCAAACACTTCTTTGGATTCTCTTTGCTCTCTGCCTTCTGGTTCTGTGCCACCCGCTTCAGCATCTGCGGCTCCGAACTCATCTGCTTCTTCTTCGTCACCAACTTCTAGTGAATCTAGGTCTGCATCTGTGTTCATTGTGTCATCTGATCCCATAGGCTCTGACATAGTTTCTTCGCCAGTTAATATTCTTACACCGTTGTCTAGTTCTTGTCTTGTAGTTGATAGTGTTGCTTCTGCTTGTTCGATAGCAGGTTGAATTTTTTGTATGAAAGCATCTGCCTTGTCCGCTCCCATTTCGTCTCTGATTCTGTCTGCTAGTTCTAGCATACCTTCTGTCTTCATTGATGCTAGATCTTCCAAGTAACCAGTTACTTTGTCCATCATATCTTTGGCCGCTAGTATTAATTCTGATTGTTCTTCAACACCTTCTTTAGTCATTAACTTTTTAACAGTTTCTTTTTCTTGATTGCTTAAAGGTTGATTGTTGTCTAATTTGTCTTTGGCACTAATGGCGTCCGATGCCGCTTTCTTTTCCATATCACTGTATTCATTGATTGCTTGGTTTACTATGTCCAACATCATTTGATTTTTTTGATAGTTGCTGTCTTTTAATTCTTGTCCAAAGTGTGTGTTTTGTGTAATTTCGTGTATTTTAGTTCTAACTTTGTTAGCCATATCTTCAAGTTCTTCTCTTGTGAACTTGCTTAAATCCATAGTTTGATTGAATCTAGATTCAAACTCTTTCAAAAGAGATTCAGTTGTAATTGGTTTTGTTAGTTCTATGCTTTGCATTAATGTTATTTAGCAACGTCTTCTTATTAAGTTGAAAAGGTTGATTGGAATATATCCATTATTTTTTGCTTGTATTCGTCCGCTAGGCGGTGAGCCTGTTCTAGTTTGTATGTTTGTATCTCCATCACTGCGTCGTTGTTTTCTTTTTTAGCCATTTTGTGCATTCTTTTAGCATTCATTATAGCGAACAAGTGAGATGCAAATATCGTGTCCAGATGTAGGACCTGTGTTGGCTCTGGTTTGTTGTCTGCCAGGCTGTGTGCTGTCAGTATGGCAGTCTGTTTAAGATTAATATCGTCGTGTAGTATTTTTCCTTCAATCATATCTGCTATCACGTACACGTATCTTGTGCCTATGGATTTCTTTGGAACGATAGCAATATGTCCTATTAGGATTCCTTTTGAAAACTGCTTTGGTAAATGCTTGAACGGTCTCCTGGACTCGCTCTTTTTAGCCACTTCGGCTAACTTATTCTTTAGTCCGTAAGATTCAATCTGCTTAACAAGTTCATACCTGTTTTTTATCGACATATCTATATTCCTTGATGTATCTATTTACAGCGAATTGAGTGTCGCTGTCAAGTTTTTTCCTTACCAAAATACTTTTGGCTGATAACTTCTTTGCTATTTGAACCTCATCAATTTCTAGTTGGCTGTTGAGAAATGTCTTCTTGTTTTTATATTTTTCTAAGAATGCTTGTTCTGTCTTGTGCAGATATACTCTGACGTGTTTAGATATTTTTATAAACATTATTTGGTAATGATATGTACTAAAATTTCATCAGGATCACTACCACTGTGGATAGTAAGCCAGCAACCACTGTACCTGCTGTTGCTATAATTGTCTTGGACGAACTTTTTTGTCCTGCGATCATATCTTCGTTCATTTTACCTAGCCTTAATTCGATCGCTGATAGTCTGTCGTGTAAGCCTTTGTATCTTTCAGAGCAAAGGTCCACGTGTGCTTCTAGGTTTTGTTTTTCTAAATCTGTTGTACTCATAAATTTTTCTAATTCTTTTTTGAGGTATTTTACCTCCGTTATTAGAGCCTGTAGATGAGCCTGAGTCATTGCCTATGTCGCCTTTGTGAGCCTGTGTTTGCCTTAATCAAAGGTATTTATGGAAAAACTTATCTATTGATATATGTGTCTATTAAAGCCTGCAGGTCTTCTTTTCCATACTCGTTTAGTTCGGCATCTTCTACTTTTGTTACAAATGTGTTCCTGGTTTTGTCGTCCTGTGTTATAAATGCATTTATTGGAAACGTTGCTGTCTCCTTGCAGAAGTTAATGATGGGTACTAGATCCAGATCATTTTCAAGTGTGCCACCAGGACTATTTGCATCACCATATATGTCATCTTGTTCAGTGATGAATACAAATGCCCAACTCTTGTGTTTGCCTTCGTATGCTGTTCCAAACTTTGTGTTGTTGACAATTACTTCACTTTCAACTGGGTGTGAATCCCAAGTTATGTTTGCTCTTAATTGCAGAGTTTGTACGAGAGTATTGAAATTTTGTTCTTGATTTTTTGCTATGTGGAGTGAACTTTTATCGTGTATCAAATTACCACTTTTGCCTTTGAATGGAAATGTTCTGTTGAGTGGTCCGTTTTCAGTTATGTCTACTAGAGTTTGTACACAATATATTGTCATATGCTTTACTTAACACATAAAAGAAAAGGGCGAATAATTTCTTATCCGCCCTTTCAATTTGTAAAGTATCTTTACGATTGCTTATTAGATAGCCGCCGCAGTTAAGATACCTAGGTCTGTTGCTGTTACAGTCGCACTTGAAACAGTAGCACTTACACCTGGTGTAGTTGTACCGTTTAATGCTCTGATGGCATCTCTTAAAGTGTTTCCACTTACTAGAGTACCTAATGCATCAGCTCTTACCATGTAAGTTTTTTGAGTGTTTGAGTCTGCTAATGGACCTTCACCTAAAATGTTTACATAGTGTGATATAGTTTGTCTCGTTAATTCCAAACCTGCTGTGTTAGAGTTTGCCGCTGGATCGCCAGTTTCTGACGCCATTGAGTTAATGAAGTCTACTGTGAAAAAAGCAACTTCAACACCTTCGAACTCAGTGTTTGTATTGTGAGCAAAGTTTCTTGTTTGTGCCATGGTTAATCTCCTTATTTTCTCTGGTTAACAATGACTATAATGTCGCTCAGACATCGTAGTTGTTATTATTTAGTAAAGTATTTGGTAAATTTAGTGATAATATATCTATTTTCGTGCTTTTTTGGCTCTTTCGTGTATTGATTGTACTAATTTAACGAAAGTGTAGCCTCCACCTATGATATCATCAACCATTTTCATTATAGGTAGGTATGCACTTACAATATTACTAGGTAAGCCTTTTCCGTCTTTAGCCATATCAACAGCCATCTTTGCACGTCTTACATTACTAGGACCAACAAGTATTCTGTAAGCATTTAATTCAGCACCAGATAATTCTGTTTTGTCGGCATCCATTTCAACTTCAGCATCAACAACATTATCCAATTCAAACTTTTGTTTTTTAGAAAACTCTTCTACCTTCCTTGCAATATCAGTTCCTGACAGTTTTGCTCTTACAGCCTGAAGCAGTCTAGTGACAGCAACTTTTTTTCTTCTGCCGTCTAATGTATTAAAACTTGCAATGGCAAGTCTTAAATTTTTGTAGTCTGTACTTTTAATTTGTAGAGATCTCTCTAGTGATGCTAGAAATTCATAGTCACTGTTAAGCATTCTTAGATATCTTTTCACTGCAAGTGTGGGTAAACTTAATCTTTGTCTCAGAGCCAGTGCCGCATTTTTGTCTGATAGTTTCTGTGTGATTGCTGAATCACCATCTACCACTGCTAACATATTGTGAAGATCATTTGCTGAATATCTTACCTTATCAAAGTCTCCGTAAGTTATAGTTTCACGTGAATAACTCTTTACCCAGTTTGCCGTTTGACTAAAGTTTTTTAATAATGATATGCTTAAAAAAGATAGGTATATTTTTTCACATATCTCTTGGAACGTGTATCTTTGTAGGTCACCCGGTCTTCTAACAATTCTACCTTCTACTACGTATTTTAAAAATGGTGCGTTCATACTGATATTTATTTGCCAAATTTACGTAGAGCAGTTAAGTTTCGTCTTGAGAATCCTAACCTGTCTACAAGTTTCACAGCATTACCTGATTTGTCAACAGCAACAAAACCTTCGGGATCAGTAACTTCCAGTCCGCTATCTGTTTGTTGGAATGATCCAATAGCCATCGCTTGATTCATTTTCTTTAGAACAAAGCCTTTCATTGTCTGCACTGCTCTATAAAATGTCAACATCGCTTGTAATGGTTTTTTGATCTTGTTTAAGAAAGCAGGCATCTGTTTCATTTTGTCTTGTCTTAATGCCAGAGCCTTTTGTGCTTTCAGTCCTGCGATCTGTTGTTGCATCTTGTTGTTGTAGTAATCTTTGAAACCTTGCAAGAACTGATTTACATTGTTTGGCAGTTTGCCCTCTTTGACCATTGCATTGATATACATCTGAAAATATGGAACGAAGTCTTTGTTGTTGCCTAACATACTTGAAAGGTCTCTTGGTACATTTTGTAAAAGAGTTTCTAACTTTTCAACACCGTTCATGAATGTCACTGTTTCCTGTTTTGTAAATTTTGCAGAACCTGAAACATCTTTGTATGTTGCATTGTCAAAAAATACATCAGGAGATTTTCCAAATGTTTCGACATCGGCACCTGCTGATGCAGTCATATCTGCAAGTGTCTCACCTTTGTATGTGGTGTGGAATATAATTCCTACCTTGGCATAATCAATTTGTTTACCAATGTCCGAATCTTCTGGTACTGCATATGTTATGGTGTTAGGTGTGAATGTTATGTGTGGTGTTCCGTTGAAGTTTTTCCTTGTGAGATCGTTGTCCGTGAATAACAAATCTCCTTGATATACTCCAGGCATATTTAATTTTTGTAAGTGTACCAAACACTTTAAAAGTTTCTGTCCAAGATCATCTGTGCCGTGATTGTTTTCTATATCTTTCTTTGTGTAATTTACTTTGGCATTTTGAGCAAATACTGATTTAGTTCCCACAAAGAACTTTCCTGTTTCGGGGTGTGTTCCACAAACAACTGCTGGAGCACCATCCCACTTAACTGACACAGACATAGATTCTGATGATGTACCTTGGAGTGTTACTAACAATGCACGGAAATAATCAACAACTCTTTTGCCGCCATCATAACCGTCATATAAAATAACGTCTTCAATGTGTTCTAGATGTGTCCTTTTGAATTCTGTTAGGACATCTTCAATTAGCATTATTCGTCCTCGTCTTTGTAGTCACCCTCTTTGATCGTAAGACTATTTTTAATTCTTTTTAATTCTTTTATTCTGCTCATGCCATTGTTAAATTTGTTTGGATCCATTTGTTTAATGGCTGTCAAAAACTTTTTTTCTAATTTGTATGATGTTTCTCCATCAAAGTTTTCTCTGATAAAACCAAATAGGTTTATAGAAGAGTCAATGATATGACTTGCTCTGCTTAAAACAATGTTTTCTTTGTCCTGTTTTATAGGAGCAGATGTTAATTCTTCTAAAATACTACGTGTTTTCTTTTGCATATATGCTATTTACTATTGTTAATGATATCATTATAACATATTTCTACACAAAATCAATACTATATGGTAAAAATAACATTTTAATTGCTTATAATAAGTATTTTAATGCCCATACCACACAATCCACGTAGGATGAATTATTCTCATCACGATGCCGATTTTGATGAGGACGATATACCAACAATGATCGGAATACTATTAGGTATAGTTTTGGTATGGTGGGGAGTGGTGCATTTAGTAGACAAGTTTACATTTAATTACTTGCCATGGTGGAGTGAGCCATTTACTATCATACCTGTGTTTGTTTATATTGTTATGTTGGAAAAATACGAAACACCCAATCCACTGCATTGGTGGCCATTAGTTTGGGGTTACAAAATTAAGATGCCAGCGGATGATGTTGTCAGAGCAGGAGATGTTCTTGTCGAGCAGTATGGTGGTCGCGGTAATGTGTTTGTTCCTGATTGTAACTATATAAAGTTTCGTAGAAAGAAAGATGCTGTAAACTATTGTTTGTTTAATCTTTAGATGGTTTAGTTTGTAGAGCAACTAACTTGTCTGATAGTTCTTTTACCACTTGTTGGTATTCTGATATCTGAAACTCAAGACTTCCTATTTCTGCACAAAGTTTTTTAATCTGTGCGTCCTTGTCATCTAATCTTCTTTCCAAATCGAGTGGTCCTCTGTCGTCAGTAGTTAAATGATTCACTTGTTCTGTCATAATATATCTACTTATCTACCAAATTTAACAGGTAAAATTATCTACCTTGTCCGTTGTAAGCCTTAAACGATCTTTTCTTGTGTTTATTCATAGAACTCATTTTGATTCTACTTTTGTTCTTGCCTTGAGATGTTTTCTTTGGCCTACCTTTTTCGTATACTGATGATCCTAATCTTTGCATAAAATCCTTTGTTAATTAAATTAATAATATAGTAGACAGATTTAATAGTCAACCGTATAATAGTAAATAATATTATGAGCATAAAGTATAATCTCGTTTGTTTAGATGAAGAACACAAATTTGAGGGATGGTTTCCAAGCATAGAAGAATTTGAAAATCAGTTGGCATCCGGGCAACTAATATGTCCTGTGTGCGATAGTCCAGTCAAGAGAGATATAATGGCTCCTAACATCAAAAAGAAAAGCAATCAAAAGAAATCACCTAGGGCCAAAGGCAGAGAGAAAATGCAAGAGTTGACAGGTGAGCAAATGGTAATGGGTGGCAGAGCAAGAAACCTTTTAAAGCAAATACAGAATCACGTTGAGAAAAATTATGAAAACGTTGGTAAAGAATTTGCCAAGGAAGCCAGAAAGGCCGCCAAGGGTGAAAGGAATGAAGAGTTTTACGGAAAGCCTAGCAAGAAAGAAGTGACCGAATTGGTGAACGAAGGCATTGATTTATTCGCAGTTCCTAAAGTAAAAGACAACTAACCAACTTTACCACTCCATACGGTTGACATTTCATACAACTTATTATATACTAGTGACATTGTTGAAGGATAACAGAGAATGAAACTCCTACAACTTTAATTAACCAAGGAAGAAAGGCAATATGTTTAATCAAACTATATCAACTTTTTTTCCGTTTATTAATAAAAAGGAAAAAACAATGGCAAACTCAACACAATACGTTGTATACACTAGACAGTTTAAATCTAGAGCAAAGCAAATCGGAGTATTTGCGGAGCCGGCTTCTAGTTATAAAGTAAACGGTACAGTTCACGGTGGAAAAATCAAGTTCAAAAACTTGGCTGTGAAAAATACTGCAAGAAAAACAGCGACTAACAAGTTGTTATCTAAAGGTATTGACTTTACTGTAAATGTTTTAGGTACTGC
>Ga0208763_1000159_pt1 | contig 15136 bp, 15 predicted proteins | sample ETNtaG_20_FD_185756 | JGI IMG/M metagenome (GOLD analysis project Ga0208763, IMG submission 185756) | Marine microbial and viral communities from oxygen minimum zone, Eastern Pacific Ocean - ETNP201306PF45B (SPAdes) (version 2) | ecosystem: Environmental > Aquatic > Marine > Oceanic ... | reverse complement strand
TTTAAGCATGTCATTAAATAATGGCGTGAATTTTTTTCTAACTTTCTGTACGAATTTTGTAAACTTCAATTCGTCTCTAGTAATCTCTGTTGATCTTCCTAAAGAAAAGTTTTGTTCAGCTTCTAGTCTAGAGATTGGAACATTTAAAGAACGATATAATTTTCTTTGGAAGTAAGTTATATCTTCTATCTCACCTAGGTTGTTTCCACCAGGTAATGTTGTAATCTCTGTTCCTCTGCCACCTTCTCTTCTTGGTAACCAGAAGTCTTCAAGCATTGACATGTGATTTCTATCATCTCTGATCTCACCTGTCTTCGCATCATAAACTAATTTGTTTCTGTATCTTTGCATTACATCTTTTAGGTATTGTTCTGCTTTTGCTTTTGGTAAGTTACCTACATCGATGTAAAAAATTCTTCTTTCTGGTGCTCTTGATATTCTGTAAATAACAAGACTGTCTTCAATCATTCTTAATTGATTGACAGGTTTAATTGCTTTGTGCAAATATGATAAAACCATATTTCTATTTGCATCAATTAAACCAGATGGACAGTAAGTTACTGAGTCTGGTGATAGTCTTACACCAATCATATTACTAGAACCAGTACCAGTATAATTACCTTTTGCGTTGTAAATGTAATACTCTTCTTGTTTTTTAATTACATCTGGTCCTACTGCTTTAGGTTGTTTTTTAATTTCTCTTACTTTTTTGATTTGTCTTGGGTCAATGTATCTAACTTCTTGAATACCCATTCTAGGATTTTTAGTGTCAATTACTTTGTGATAATATATTCTACCATCCACATACCAACGTCTAAAAATATCTGGTCCTTTTGTATCAAAGTCTAATAGTTTTAAAACACTATCAAACTCTTCTCTAATTCTATCTTTAATTCTTTTTGTATGTGGTAAGTTATCAGTTATGATTGATACTGATTGATCTCTTTCGTTAGCAACGATAGCTTCATTCATGATATCTTCAATTGCACTATCACACTCTGGTTGTTGTGCAATATCTCGATATCTTCTTACGAGATCATTCTCGTTTCTATCTCTTCCGTCTTGATCTAGAACTTGAGCAAAGTGCCCACCGCCTGCGACTTCAACCGTACCATCGTCAGGCGATTTTTGGGTAAACTTTTCTTGACTTTCTGTATCTTTTATTCTTTCGAATTTAAATCCGAATAGCTCTGCCATAATGTACTCCTACGTTCTTATGTATTTATGTAGGTAAATTAGAAGTTAACGCCACTTGATTCAAAGTGTTGATATCTCCATGTCACCTCAAACTCTTCAATGGTATTCGTTGAGTCAGCAGCCACTTCTATCTGTGGTGTTGATAACGGATACGCATTTCTCATAATGTAAGTTTTAAGAATAGTGTCATCTCTATCTAGTTGCTCAACAAACAAGTCAGCTTGATATTCTGCTGGTGATGAAACACCTGTGTTTTCAACCATGTCATTGATACCATTCATCCAACGCTCTATTGCATTTCTTACCATGAAGTCTGTATCATTGATAAAGATTGTTGACCAAGTATCAAACTCTCTGTCTCCAGCGATGTAGATATTTCTACCTCTGAAAGGTATAGGTATCTCACCAAGTGTTTGACCTGGTAAGTTTGAAGCTTTTGCTAAGAATGAACTTCTTCTTACATCTAATCCAATTGCGATACCTGGTGGTGGTGTAATAGTTACTCTAAACTGATTGGGTCTTGCACCTCCACCAATTAGGTTTGCTTTAAAATCGTCTATTTTTGCCATCTTACGCTCCTCCTACTTCGGTAAACGCTACACCTGTTCTAGTTGCTATGAACGATAATGTGATAAAGTTAATAGCTCTTGCAGGTTTGACAAAGATGTCTGCGACAAACTCATTTCTGTCAATTACTTCGCCAGTATTGTTTGAAGCGTCTGCAACAACTGAGAAGTCAGATATTCCTCTTCGACCTTGTATGTCTCTTAGGAATGGCTCAACTAAGTTTCTAAATTGTGCTCTTGTAAATTCATCGTTGAATTCAAAGAGTTGGAATTTAGCTGCTGTTGCGATTGCTTTTTCCATTAACAAGAATAATCTTCTTACGTTAATTCTATCAAAAGCACTTGGTTTAGTTAATGCAGTTTTGTCACCAAACAATACAACACCTTGACCTGGGAAGTTAACAACTGGGTTAACTCTTGCTCTGTAAAGTATATCTCTTTGAGCGTTGTTAGGATTGTATGATAATTTGATTGCGCCTCTTATGTTACCTCTGTTAAATCCAGCAGGTGAAAAGAAACTATCTGCTATTCTATCTGTAAATGCACAAAGACCAGCAATGTCACCATTTAATGGTACAAATCTGTAAACATCATTGTATTTGTCATACATGTATTTGTATCCACTATCAAACACTACGTAAGATGAGCTTGGACATGCATCAAAGCCAGTTTTTACGTTTTCAGTTTGTGTAGTGTCATTTGCTATGTTAACTGTTGCAGCTCTGTATGGTGATACAAATGCTACACAGTCTCGTCTTTTTTCAACCAGATCAGTAATCATAGTAACGTGTGTATCCATGTTTGATGCTGTATCTGCAGCTATTGAAGATGAACCACCAATTACTAAGTTAATGTCTAATGACTCTGTATCAGCAAATTTATCATATGCAAGTCTTAACTCACCATTTGTTAATGAGTAATCGTCTGTTCCACCAGATAAGTTTGTAGCAGTTGGTGTATCAACAGCTGTATATGCTGATGTTGTGTCAGTTCCCCAATTCGAACCAGATGAATTATGGTCCATCCAATATACGAATTGTGATTGATTGTAAATTACATTTGGATAGTAGTTTGTAGAACCTTGAGCTGTTTTTGCGTTAGGGTTTTTAGACATGTTTGCAAAAGTTTCGATAATTGCATTTTGTCTTTCGCCATTTACATCTACAGCTGCGCCAGTGATATCACCAGTTCTATCGTAAACTACAACGTGGATTTCGTCACCTGTTCCTCTTGCGTTTGCTGTTGACCATGCAGATGTGCCAGGGGCTCCGTCAAATCTGTCATAAAATCTCCAACGTCTTTTGATAAAAGAGTTATCAGGTATAATGTTATGAACTCCACCGCCGTTAGGGTCGTCTAATCTTTTGATTGTTGCAACGTTAGTTGAAGTATTAATTGCTGTTACTTCATATTGTTTTCCGTCTTCACCAGTTACAGGTGTTGTACCTGCTGAGTCTGTAAAGAAAGATATGATATCTCCAACGTGTATTTCATCGCCTGATGCATCGATGTCATCTACTGCGATTGATGTTGAACCTACTGCATCCTCACCAACTGTTTGGTTAGATGATGTCAACATTTCTTCGTATGCTGTTGCTGTTGCACAAATAGAAACTCCTATTGAGTTACCGTGTGTTCCAGCTGTTCTTGCAGCCCACTCACCAACACTCGCTTCTCCAGCAGAGAATGAGCCTAGATAGTGATCTGTATCTCTAATTAGTATTGCTGTTCCTGAAGCAACTGCGTTTACTATTCCACTTTCTGCTCTTACTACTTGCAAGTTGTTAGTGTATTGTAGGAAGTTCGCAGCGCAATACCAGTTCTCGAAGTTTGATGAGTTTGGTTTGCCAAAATTCTTAATTAAGTCTTCTTCAGACGTTATAGTTGTTACAGATGAAACAGGGCCTTTTTCAAATGCTCCAGCGATTGCACCGATTGATGTTGCTACTGCTGGTACCACATTTGTTAAGTCAACTTCTTTTACCTGAACGCCAGGTGAGACTAAAAATGCCATTGTTGTTCTCCTTTTGATGTATAGCTATTACATTCTATTTTATATCTGTATTTATAGATATTTAATTTTCTAAACCCTGTTTTTTATAGACCGACCAGATATAAATAGTGCATTATGCAATCTCATTATGAAAAATACAAAGAGACCATCAAGAAAGTGGCAAGAAGACACTATAACAAACGTGTATCTTGGCTAAATAATCATTTATCTGATAAGTCTTGTCAAAATTGTGGTGAGAGTGAAACAATATGTCTAAAATTTCATCCTCATGACTCCAATATACGTAAGTTGTCTAAAATAAAAGGTGTTAATGGTGCAGGTAGACAAGAGATACTTAATTTAATTGATAGTTCTAAAATTATATGTCATAATTGTTGGATTAAACTTGATAATGATCTTATTGAGTTACTTTAACCACACATAAACTTTAATATCTTCATTACTGTATAGTCTATATGAAAAATCTTCAGGTTCTGATATTTTAAGTATTTCTAATAAATCGAAATTATCCTCTAGTGTTGTTATATTCTTTTCATTGTTTTTAATGAAATCCATAATTTCTCTATTTTGTTCTTGTATGTGCCACCACATACCTTCTAAATCTTCATACCATTGATAACTTGGGTATTTTATATCAAATCCACCTGCCTGTTGCCACCATTTATAACACTCATAATCTGGTCTATGAACAAATACTATGGGATATCCATGCTCTTTTAAATTATCAAGATCATAAGAAAAGGTGTGGGATTTTATTATTCTTTTTCCTTTGCCAGAAAAAGGTTTATCCCACTCCTCTCTTTGAGGTCCAAATTCCATACCAGGGTCAAAGTAAGAACCAACATGTTTTACTTTTTTATTTTTGTACACCCGATTTCTTTTGTAGTCAGATTGATCTATATCTTTTGATTTATAGATATCTCTGGCCACACCAGACCACTTAGAACCGGGTGCCCCTGTAAACAGAATATATGACATTACTTGGTAAGTTCTTCTTTATATACCGTGTTATATCCAAGTTTTGTATTACTAAAGTGAACCAATACGTTTAATGCTTCTGGTGTAATAAATGACTTTAGAATTTTAACAGTATCGTTACCGTCTTGTCCTACACGCCAATTATATTTTCCAACTTTCTTTTCAATCGCAGCCACAGACTCTGGGTCTGCAATCATTTTGTTTAACGCATCAATTAACTTTTGTTTATTAGGATTGTTTTTGTTAACCCAAAACGCTTTTTGTAAAGAGTCTCTCCATGACTTAACAAGTTTATATGCATCATAGAAAGCACCATGTGCTTCACTTGCTTCTACATTGTACATATAAAAATATAATTTTTCAAATGTTGGTTCTGAAAAGTTAGGGTCATCAATATGTTTACCAGATTCTACATCTAATATTCCATGATGAAACCATGTCTCTGCAACTCCTTTTTCTATTAAAGGCATTACATGTTTTTTATATGCGGCTGGATTTTCTCTAGTTGCGTTTAAGTCTCCACGTATAAATGCAAGTCTTCTTTCTGACCCACTCATCCCTTTTACAAAAGTTATATTTTCGTCATAAGATACATACGGATTTATATCTGGCCCACCCATTAACATGGTGATCGCCATGATCTCAGGTATCATACCTGAACCTGCAGAAAATTTAATATCTTGACAACATCTATTTGCTATATCATCGTCAGCTCCAACGATAATATTAAGATTCATATGTCCAATAGAATCCCAATCAGTATAATTATAATCAACAGGTTCTATCAGATAAGATATTCCATTACCACCATGTGATACTAGAATTGTTTTGTCATCAAATCTAAATTCATTTTGAAATTGATTTGGGCCCATTTGATCTCTTGCACCAGGTAAGTATTTAAGAACAATCTTCTCACCTAAATGTTTTTCCCACTCTGCCACAACAATTTGTGACCAAACAGATGTACCACCTGAGGGTTTTTGAGGCACAACTAATGTATAATCTGCTTTTGCAACAGATGTCATTAAAATCAATGCAAATAATATTCTAAGCATAATCTAACTTACTCCTTTTAGTAAATGACCAATATAGTATTATTAATATAGACAATAGAATGATTATGAATATTGGTCTGGTAATCAAATCATTTATTGTATGTAGTGTTGTTAATTGATAAGTCAAAGAGTATATCCTATCACTTAACAAAAAACCAATTAGTAAAGCAGGTCTGCTAAATTTATATTTCTTTGCAATGATACCCACGATACTAAAAATTGTTAAAACTGCTATGTCTTCCCATCCACCAGTATATTGTAGAGTTGCCCATACAATTACAACTAGGATAAATGGGAAATAATATTTGTATGGTAGTTTTGCAATGTATGAAGAGTAATATGCTAACACATAACAAATCAATGCTGTAATTAAAGTTCCTAATAAAAATGCAAACGCCATACTATCAAATAATTTATTGTCATAAAAAGTTTCTGGTGAACCTAAGTCTATTCCAATGTATAAAAATAATCCCATCAAGATGGCTGCAAATGGAGCGCCAGGTATTCCAAATAATACTGTTGGTATAAATGAAGATGCTTTTTGTGAATTGTTTGCACCTTCAGCACCAACAACACCTTTTACGTTTCCTATACCAAATTTTTCGTTTGGGTTAGATGCAACAGTTGAACCATATGCCATCCAATCTGCCATTGCCCCACCAAGACCTGGTAGTAATCCTATAAAAGAACCTATGACACCTCCACGTAAACTATCTTTCCAAAATTTAAATACATCTACGATACCTTGTCTAACTTGTTTCCACGTTCCACTATACATATATTCTACTTCATTGGTTGCACTACCTTTTTTCCAACTTGAATATAATTCTGGTATAGCAAATAGACCTGCAACAAAAGGAAGTATCTGAATACCATCCTCTAGATATTGCCATCCTAAAGTAAATCTAGGTACATTGTTTGCATCCACACCTACAAGTCCTAATGTAACACCAAGTACAATTGCTATAATACTTCTAACATAATTTTTTGTAGAGACAAATCCAACGGTTACAAATGCGAGTACAACTAACGCCCATAGTTCTGGTATACCCATGTACATTACAATGTTTGTATAGTATGGTAAAAATAAAAATGTTAATGAACCAAAGAATAATCCATTTAAAGTTGATGATGTTATTGCAGCAGATAAAGCTCTAGATGCTTCTCCGTTTTGTGCCATAGGAAATCCATCAACCATTGTTGCGGCAGCTGAGTTTGCACCTGGTATTCCTAACAACACTCCACTAAAAGAGTCACCAGTAGTAGAGGATGCAACAACAGCAACACAAAAGATAACACCAAGATATGGGTCAGATGCAAAATATGGCATAAATCCAAATAGAGTTATTAACCCAGTCGTTGCACCTGCGGCTGGAACTAAACCAACTATTAATCCGTAAAGGATTCCTAATAACAAAAATATTATTTCCACTTATTTACGTATCCACTCTGCGTATATTCTATTACCATTATCTTGTTTTAATTCTTTCAATTCAAAATCATACTTATTGCAAAAATATTGATTATATATTTCTGACCATGGAAAAAATACAATCTCCTCTACACCTTGCCAAGGATGATCGCTTAACCCAGGGTTTTGCCTCCAATAAATTATATCATTTTTTTTAGTGATATTATACAGATGTTCTATTTGTTTGTCAACTGTTTTTTCATCTCCAAAGTTTAAACTTCCTAACGCCAAATAAACATCAAAATTTTTATGTGGTTTGTAATCCTCAAATGCAATCTCTTGATCTGCATCGCTATTATGTGGGTCTATTCCATATAAATTTGGAAAGTGTGGTTTAAGTAAATTATAGCCACATCCTATATCTAGTATGTGTGCGTTTTTATCTATCTTATCTAGTAGTTGCCAACCTGAATATTTAAACTTACTATAATCGGGTTTCCAATTGTATCTAAAATAATTACCAATCGGTGTCTTTGTCTCTGATTGTGACGGGTGACCATCTTGTTCCATACTCATCTACTGTTTCTCCTATTTCATCATTATTACCATCTACTATAAATCCAAATGGTGTCATGTCTTGCTCAATTCTATCTTGATTATCAGCATACATTCTTTTTCTAACATCTTGGTCTGTTAATTCTTTAAAATATCTTTGGTCAGTTGCCCATGAAAATAATACCAGACACATAACCAAATCATCATTACTACCTTCCTCTGCTTGAAATTGATTGCCATGAACTATAAAAGTTGATAATTCATTTATTATATCAAAATCATCTACAAGTAATTTATCTGTTTCTAAAAGTTGTTTCATATTAGAACAACCAACTTTTTTAACTGCCTTTGTTGTCCTAACACCTAATGAGGCTTTACCTCCACTAAATCCACTACCCATAATTTGTCCAGCACGTCCACGCATATAACACATAATTATATTATCATACTCTAGGTCAAAATGCAAGTTATTTGATACTTGTTCACCTATATCATTTACTTCAACTAAAACATATGCATTATTATACGCCCTAGCAACGTGATGTATTTTATGTGGAAACAACAAAGGTTTTATTTCATTATCTTTAAATGATGCTACTACTTTATAAGGTATGTTTGTTACATCAAATACAACAAATGCTGATGCATCATTTTTAGTACCACGTGCCACATCAGCAGTAATCATATAATTATGATCTTTTATAGGATTTTCATAAACATTTAATCCCTCATGTTTTACAATAGGTTCTTTATAAGACATCGTTCTTAATTTAGATGCATTGACAAGTGTATTTGTTGAACCTAAAAATTCACATTCAAACTCTGTGGCAAACTGTTGTTCACTTGTATTAGCAATAGTTTCTTTTTTCCATTTTTCATCACGACCTGGTACCTCTGTCCAATGCACCTCAATTGGAATATAACTATTTCTTTTATACTGAGCATCATTCCATATTTTGTAGAACATGTTCATACCGTGTGGTGTAGAAACAATAATAACCTTTGTTGATTTACCAGATGATATTGTAGGATATACTGAACTAAAAAATTGCTCTGCAACACTAGCAGGTACATATGCAAACTCATCAAGAAAAATAATATTAAATGAACTACCTCGAACTGTTGAGGCAGATGTAGAAGCTGCGAGTATTTTACTTCCATTTTCTAATTCAAGACTTCCTTTGTTCCATGACATTACTCCTTGTTGTAACCACTTAGGTAAGTTCTCATATGCAAGTTGTAATCTACCTAATAAGTCTCTAGAAGTTGCAGCTTTGTTAGCAAGTATTGCTATGTTTGTATTTGGATTAAACAATGCATAGTGTAATAGATATGCAATCATAGTAGTTGATTTACCAGACTGTCTAGGAAGTTTACAAATAGTAAATCTATTATTATGAAAAGTACCAATCATATCTTTTTGAAAGTTATATGGTTTAAAAGGAACTAGACCCTCATCTAGAGAAACAATTTTAATATAAGTTTGTATAAAGTATAATGGGTCTTCCATACACTTTTGATATTCTTCTATTTCTTTTTGAGTCCACTCTTTAGGTTGATTAACCTTTTTAAGATTAGGATTCCCTAGATAACTTTCCATTTACGTAATACTTTCTTTTTCTATATAAACTTTTTCTTTTAGTAGAACATTTTTTCTTACATAGTTCAGGTACATCACCATTTGTAATTTTATCAAAAAAATATATCCATGATTTACTATTTACTATATCTTTTATTTTATTATTATTTAGATTGTTACTTTTATCTAATAGTGGTTCAAATCTTTTATCTATATTATCTTTGTGTTGAACATGAGCATCTAACCAACAACATGGTAACACTTGTTTATTTGTTGCAACAAAAGGTAATCTTTCTTGGGTATCTGTTAAACACTTAGGTCTAAATTCTTCTTTATCTTCTTCAATGTCAAAAGTCTTTGTTGGTTTTAAAAACTCTGTATATCTACCAGAATAATTAATTTCTAAATCAACTCCAATATCTTTTGCCATTTGTATTGCTTCATCTATCTTGTCTTCATTGTATTTAAAAACTATGTATTGCCAAATACATTTAATATCCATTTTACTAGCAGTTTTCATTACTTCATATAGATGTTCACCATCTTGATTTATTCTATGTGCAAAACTTTGATAAGGCAATCCGTCAATACCAAAACGCCACTCTGCATTTGGATGAGCTCTAAATGCATCAATATACCATTCCATAGGTTTTTGAGAAGCTGCGTTACTAATAGATACGTGAACATTTTTAGAACACGCAATACGTAACATTTGAATTAAATGAGGATTAAAAACAGGGTCACCATATGTTCCATTGAGAGTTAATGCAGAAAAATAATCTGTTAAGTCTTGCCACTCTTCAATTGTTAAATCACTACCAGGTATATCGTTAGATTTATAATTAAAGTTTCCTCTAGCACACGTAGGACATTGTAGGGTACACTTGTTTGTTATATCTAAATCGCCACCTTTATTTTCAAATCCATTATTTTTATAATCAATCATCCTTTTTCTTTTTTAACATTTTTTGTAATTCAGTTGTTGAACCTACAAATAATGCGTTAGTCACATTTTTAGGAGCTTTGTTAGGAACATCTTTTAATTTTTTCATTTTCTCTTGTAGATCACCAAGTTTTTCTGTTACCTCTGCAACATTTTTAATTAAGTTACCAGCAACTTCATATGCTCTTGGATGATCTGATTGTTGAGCAACATCTAAAATACCTTGTATTGCATCTTGACCTCTTTCAACAAGATTATAAAAATTTTCTCTTTGATATTTGTAATCAGAGTCAATATCTTCGTTTTCTTTTGGTCTAGGAATGATTGGTTGAGATTCTTTTTTTATTATCTCTTTAGGTTTAACACCTAAAGCATCATTAATAATTTCATCAACTTTGTCTGTCATAGTGTACCTAGTAAGTTATTAATTAATCGTTTTTTGCGTCTTCAAAAAAAGATGTTGTTTCACTAAATCCAAAATCATCATCAGCATCAGCAGTGGCTGGTCTAGGTGTAACAGTATATCTTTGTTCTCTAGTTGGTGACTTATCAGGTAAGTCTGTGAATTGGTCAACTGTAACTTGTTTGATAACTTTACTATCTGTTACTGGTCCGTATAGATAAAACTTAGAAGTAAATTGAAGAGTATAAATGATTGCTCTTCTTTCTGTAAACTCACCTCTATAACTATCTTCGTATCCGATAGAATTTAAAACAATAGGTACGTCTCTTTTAATACCCATATCTGCCATATCATTAATTGTTACTGTATAGTCTGGTTGAAAGTATGGTAATATTTGTTCTATAATTTGTAACGCATCATCTGATTGCTTTGCCATAATAAACAATTCAAAATCTAAATTATATGGAACTGGCATAAACTGACTTTCTATTTGGTCAGTTTTACCACTTTTTACTTTTTTAAACTTTTGAACTCTATTTAATTTTCTTGCAGTATCATACGCCATGTTTTGAATTTCAAAACCAATACGAGGCAAAGTGATTGCTACTTTACTTGTCAGATCAGCATCTTGATCTAGTCTTGCTAAAAATTTTTGTTTTGGCCCATATGCTAGAGGAACTTTCATTTTTTGAATGATCGTACCATTGTTGTCTTTTCTAACTATATTGATATTATTAAATATCGTACCAAATGAGACAACCATCTTTCTGATTGTTTCGTGATAAAATTGTGTTCCTAACATTTTCTATTCTCCAGCATCACCGAAAGGGTTTCTTTCAGAGAAGTCTAATATCGAGTCATCTGCTTTATCAAATAACTCATTTTGACTTGTTACATCTATTGTACCGTCACCAACTATATATGTCTCTTGAATTAGATAACTTGTAACTGATGGGTCAGAACCTTCAAGAAGAATATTAGTACCAATTGATCTACTATCATCTTCGTGTACAACCACATCATTGTCTTCCATTAATAACGTGTCTGTTTGTGACAAGTCAGTAAAGAATTCAAGAGCGATACTTTCGTTATATGCACTTTCAGCCTCAAGTGTAAATTGATGACCTAAAGTATCTACTGTTAATGCATCTTCAATAGCATCAACATCTGTAACGCCAGTATTTAGTTCCTCGCTAGAGTATTCAAACTGTCTGCATCTTAATTTGTAAACAGGGTTATTATCTAATTGATGAAATGGTTCGTCATGATCTACAAAAGATATTTCAAATAATTTTTTAAGTATTGGATGAAAAACTAGATCACCCTCTAGTGGTCTTGTTGCGAACTCACCAAGTGTGTCATCTTCTTTTCTTAGATACGCACTTTCAAAAGATTGTGAGGCGTTGTTTGTGGTATTCGCTGTGATTGTTCCACTTTCTAAAAGTATCGAACCTTCAGTAGTATCTGTACCACTTTCAATATCTATTTGACGAGCAACATCATCAAATCTTTTTCTATGAACAACAAAAGTAATCTCGTTTCTATTTTCTAGACCAAATTGTTGCATGACTTCTTTCTCACCTTGATATCCACCAGATGAGTCTTCGACATACATTTCAATCGTTTGTGCTTTGTTAAACTGAGATAAACTATCTTCGCCAAAGATATTATCTCTAGCTTGTAAAGTTCTATCAATGTAATTTACGTCATGTCCATAAATTTGAATAGACTCTTTTATCAAGTCTGAATACAAATTTTTTTCTGTGGTATTAGTAGTACCAGAAGTTTTGAACAAGCTGTTGACAGCCATTGTATTATCCCTTAATTATCATATCGGGGTATTGCATGTTTTGTATTTGTTCTTCTAGTCTAGTGATGTCCTCTTGAGCTTGTGTATAAATTTGTTCACCATTCATAGTTACACCACCTAGTAATTGAACCTCATTAAACTTAGACAAGTTTTGCCCCCATTGTTTTTTAATCAAAGCAGTTGCATATCTTTTTAAATTCATGTCGTTGTATATGTCGGTATATGTATTAGGGTCAAGTTTTCTGTAACACTCAATAATTAAATAATCATTTTCTTTAATATCGTTTGACCAGTCCATGTCAATATACAATCTTCTTTGATGTTCATAAAATCTAATTGGACTTTCACCTACCAATAAATGTGACAAGTAATCAAGATGTTGCATTGTCATTTCATAATGTATAATACTTGTTGAAGAGAAATCATACAGGTCATTTAATCTTAATTGATATCTGATATCAAACATATTGTTTGTAGCAGAATTATCAAAGCTAAATATTTTTAAAACGGATACTACTGAGTCTGGCATAGGAATAAAACCTTTGCCTTCTTCAAATGATGCTGTAACTGAGGTGTCTGCAATATCTGTTGCTGTTGTGGTTGCGTTTGCAGCTCCTCTTGTAATATCGTCTGCTGTAATTTTGTATTTGAGATACATCTTCTCAATACCATCGTAATAGTAATGAGCAAAGTATTGTAATGCTTCGTCTAATCTATCGTCTGCTTGATCGTCTGTAACGTTAATATCTACGGCACCCTTACCTAAATTTCTTAGGCAATATTCCTTTAATGTACTCTTTGAATTTGGATTGGCCATGTATTTTTCCTTTTAAGTATTTATCTAAATCCCTTTTTGGCTGCCACCCCAATGATAAAATGTCTTCAATATTTGCAGTATTATCAAGACTTTCCCCACTATGACCATCCTTTACGGGTATGTTTTGATAGTATTTATCTACCAATTCATTTACTTTTACTCCTTTTCCACTACCTATTTCATATGTGTGTTGTGTCCAATTCATATAAAAATCTTTTCTATCAATGAATATTTTAATCGCATCGCAGACATCTAACACATGTATAAAATCTCTAGTATGTGTGGTCTTATATTTAAGTGTTTTATCAATCATTTTTTGAGTTAACATTGTAGGTCTACAACCATCACCAAAAACGTTTGTAAATCTAAGTCCTATATGTTTGCCTGTTGCGATTGCAACAGCTTCCATTGCTTTTTTAGAACCTGCATATGGATTACTATGCCAATTGTGGACACTTGAAGATGATGCATATATCATTGGTATTTCTAACTTAGAACATAATTTAAATAAATTTGTAGACCAGTGTACGTTAGAAACAAACCATTTATCTGGGTTAGTAAAAGATGCTCTTACATCTGCTAGAGCTGCTAAATGTACAACCCTATCAAATGATTTTAGATAGTCCTCAGTTAAGTCTCTAAAGTTTCTAGGTGCTGGTTGACCGTGTGAGTTTCTACCGTGTAAATCCCAACCATCAACTTCATGATTATCACACTCTAGTTCTTCAACTAAGTGTCTTCCAATAAATCCAGCAGAACCTGTTACTAATATTTTCATTGACAAATCCTCTATAAATAGTTATAATATTTTGATTTATTATAAACAATTGAGGTTACAATGTCAAGGGTTATTTATTCGTTATATATTGATGTTCCCAAAGATAAACTAGATATATTCGACAAGCATATTCTCAAAGAAAATCAAACGCCAATGAATTTAAAAATGAAACAGGCGTTTATCGATCACTATGATAAACTCATAGAGAGTAAAAAACGCTATGCAGATAAGATTGGCGCAGAGTTTCAAATGTATGAATATGATGAAGACTATATTAAATTTCACGAAGAGTATTCTAAAAAATATCCTTTTCTTACAGACTATAATATAATAAACAAATATAAGTTACACATTCTAGATAGACTTGTTAATTATTTTGATGAAGTTTTATATCTAGACTTTGATGCTGTACCTCTTACAAATGAAAATTTTTTTGATGTATGGGATTTAGAAAAAGGAATTGCAATCTTACACAATAATGATAAAATAAGACCAACCGCTGGTAGTGTATATAATATACAAGGTACAATTCGATCTCCGTCAGCAAAATATTTTAATGCGATGGCCATGTTAGAATACAGAGGTTATAGTCCTCAATGTGATGTGGTAAATACAGCAATAGTTGGCGCAAATAAAAAACATTGGTCGAAACTAAAGTATTTTTATAATTTAAAAGAAGACTTTGAGTTGATGACTTATCTAAAAGATAATTCTGAAATGTATCCACCAAATGTAGTAAAAACTTTTGGATATGATAATGAAACTATTTTTTCTTACAAGATTGTAGCTAATAAAGTTCCAATACAATGGTTAGATAGTAAGTGGCATTTCTTTTATGATGATAATAGAGGAATACCTGAAGACACAAAAATATGTCATGCGATAAACAAAGAGTTTGATAGAGTTTGGAAATATTATGACAAGATTAACTTGTAAAGCACCATTAGTAACACTTAATATATCACCTCAGGGTTATATTAATTTATGTTGTGAATATCGTAAACTCAAAATATCTCACATTGATGAAATA
>Ga0208763_1000158_pt1 | contig 15141 bp, 9 predicted proteins | sample ETNtaG_20_FD_185756 | JGI IMG/M metagenome (GOLD analysis project Ga0208763, IMG submission 185756) | Marine microbial and viral communities from oxygen minimum zone, Eastern Pacific Ocean - ETNP201306PF45B (SPAdes) (version 2) | ecosystem: Environmental > Aquatic > Marine > Oceanic ... | reverse complement strand
CATAAAGAGTGGCACCAGCGGCACCTACACCAACCCCGCCCATTAAATCAGACGAACCGCTCATTGTATATTCCGCGTAAGAATTTTCGTTAAATGCAACTACATCTGATAGGCGTTCAATGTACTGACCAGGTCCAGTACTAAGTGTTAACTTATCTTCCGACAGAACACCACCACTTCCATTGCCAGAGTCGGGATCAAAGGTTGCATAGTCTGATATTAACTGATTGACTTGAAATTCGCCGAAGTTTGTGTTGGTGGGGAATGAAAGAGTGGTTTCGGAATCACCTAAGATGAAGTGCTCATCACCATTTTGATCCAGCACTGAAACTCTACCGCCATTTGCAGCAAACCTAATCTGCGAGTCAGTTCCTATAGGATAGGCAGTAAATTGACATGAGTAAACGTCTCCTAATGTTGGGGAAGTGCCTTGTGCCGTGCCACCACTGCCGAAAAAGGTTTCAAAGGAGTATGCACTATTGTAGGGTGTCCCTTGAATGTTAGTCGGAGTAATTGAACTATTGCCCTCTACATTTGTGCCACTAAGTATAAGCTCACTCATTTCAGCTGTGTAGGAGTTTCCACCAGCACCATCCATATAGAGTTTGATGCCTGTCAGATGCGTGACACCTTTAGCTGCGAGCTCTGGCGCAAATTGAATGTACTGATATTGCCAGGGTGCTCCCGGTGTATAACCATCAGACGGTGTCCATTCAAGAACCGCCCCCGTATTTACTACAGCAGAGATATCATCAGTGCTCCTATCAAATGTACCAGCTCCGCCTACGGCAGTGATTGCACTAGATAGAGGTTCATACTGATCAAACTCAGTAATACCGGCACCATTGATGGGTGTAAGAACTTCAACGGGAGGGACAATCAAGCCGTTGGGTCCAGTACTTATATACTGTGCTTCTACTTTGTATTGAACCCCACCGCGTTCTACGAGTAGGATATCGTCGTCGTTTAGTGTGCTCATTTGATCGTAGGTAATTTGGTGAAGGTTTCCGTTGCGTTCAACAAGAAGTAGGTCAGAGTCATTTATAGTACTCATGGCAGTGCTGGTAAGGAGGACAGACTAAGTGCAGCATTAGCAATTTTTGTATCAACTTCAGTAGATGTATTATAAGCACTCAAATCAACTGTAGATGTAGCGGGACTTGCCTCGATCCACTGTTTTGCTGCAGTATCTGGATCAGCATAAAGAACATATAAACTTGCGTCGTCTGAGGAACTATTCCACCAGAGAGCACCTTCTTCTAAAGATGTCGTATCTGGTGCAGATTCTCCAACAGTGATGGATGCACTACCACTAATAGGTGATCCATCGGGTAATTGGAAAGAATTTGCAGTAACAGTTCCAGTTACATTGATATTTTGACTATTATCAATAACTGTTTGTCCCTGGATTTTAATTGCCATTTTCGTTCTCTTGGGTTACTAGGCACTACTTTTTTATTTATAGAATTGAGTCACTTATGGTTTATTAATTATACTGACAGACAGACTGCCAGTGTCAATTGCATCACCAGTATTTGTATCAGAAATTGTGAACTCGCAGTGATCTGTATGTCTGGTAATGCCAATTGCAGACACAGCATGATCCATAATATTTGCATTAACAATATAATCATATTGGGAACCAAAACTGGAATCAAAAACCACTCGATATGTTCCAGAAGATTGTTGAGAAACTGTAATTCCAGAGGTTCCAGTCCATGATGGAGAAGATCCAAGAAGTACTTCACCAACAATTTGAATGTCGGTTCCAAATGTATTATATGTTGTTCCCAGAATAATAGCAGAAAAAGATAATCCTGCAGATGGTGGCGTAGAAAATATTAGATTAGATCCAGAAACAGAATAATCACTTGATGGATCCTGTATTACACCACCCAAATTTAATCTGATCAATTTTGAGGACTCTGGATACATCACTTGTGCATCAGAAGTAATCGCAAACGATGTATTAACTCCATTGAATGAAGAAGAAATATCATCAATCACTTTTATATGTGAAGAACTTGTTTGAGGAATGCTCTTCCAAACACTTCCACTCCACTCATAAAAATACTGAGTAGTGGAACTATAATGAACTTGACCAATGAATGGTGAACTTGGAAAATTTAACGACACTTTTTAGATGACTCCTTCTTATTATTTATGGAAGTGTTGGAAGAGAGGCTAGACTCAAAGCAGCATTAGCAATCTTAGTATCAACTTCAGCTGGTGTTGTAAAATTAGCATCCGCAATCTTAGTATCAACTTCAGCAGTGGTACTATAATTAGACATATCAACAGTAGTAGTAGCAGGACTTGCTTCGATCCACTGTTTTAATCCAGTATCTGGATCTTGATAAAGAACATATAAACTTGCATCACCTGCAGAACTATTCCACCAGAGAGCACCCTCTTGTAAAGGAGATGTATTTGGAGCATTTTCAGAAACAGTTATTGATGTGCTACCAGAAACATTATTATTACCAGAAGAACTAGCAGGAGCTGCGTCAACCCAAAAAGCATCAGTACCGACACCAAGTTCAGTTTCATCATAGTAAATAAAGGTTCTACCTATCTCACTGTGAAACCAAAGGTCGCCAAGATTTGGATCTTCGGGAGCACTGTTTGAAACTTCTACATTTGCTCCTCCTCCACCACCTCTAAAGAAAATAGTTCCGACACCAACATTCGAATCAAAATACGAAGTGCTAACACCAGGACCGGCAAAATTAAGAATCGTAGCACCATATGAAATAGGTCCACCACCAGTCTGAATGCCAACTCCACGAATTACATTCTCAAGATGTGTTCCGTCTCCATAGAAATAACTTGCGGTGATGATACCGGTCGTATTCAGATCTTGACCGATTGGTGATGTAGTATTACCAACTAAAAGATCACCAGATACTCTAGGAAGTATTACATCTGGGTTGCCACTAAATTCTGCATGGGGAGGAGACTTTAATCTTACTCTATGAAGATTGTTGACTTCACAATAGAAATCAATTCTTCCTGGTGTTGTGTCATCACTTCGAATCTCGACTTGATTTGTTAAAGTTGAGATTCCAGAAACACTAAGATCATTCAGCGAAGTTTGATTTAAAACCTCAAGATTTTGTGTTGTTGTAATGCCACTGATGTTGAGGTTTCTTCCATTCACCTCATCATAAACAACATCACCAACTACATTAAGATTTCCATCAACATGCAAATCGCTTCCGAAGAATCCAATGCCAGCAAATGTCGATACTCCAGAAACACTCAGAAAATTGACACTGGTCTGGCCAGAGATATTTGCATTTCGAGCATCTAGTTCATCAAATGTTAGGTCATCGCCTACATGCAGATCGCCAGTGATTCTTGCATCACCATAAACATACAGTGAGGTTTGTCCTGTTGAGACCGGAGCACGAACATCTAGTAAGTATTCTGGAGTCGGGTTTCCGATACCAATAGAGTTTCCAATACCAGGAGTTGCAATAACATTCAGAACTGTTCCGCCAGGACCAACCTGAAGATTCTCTGCAATGGTAGTAATACCCGTGACATAAGCATCGGTGACCCCAATGCCACCAAATACATGAAGAAGTTGTTGTGGAGTAGTCGTTCCAACGCCGACTCTTCCTTCTAGTGCATCGGCAAGAATTAGGTTATCACTAACCTCCAATCCATTCTTGACGACAAAATTCTTATTGACTGCCATTTGGGTTCACTCTCCCCCAATATATTTTTTACTATTTATATCACCAATCAGCAACCCATCGAGAATCACTTGCAAATCTTCCATCACTTGGAGTGATAGTCAAATCATCAAAATCATTATCACCACCATCCTCTATCTTCAGAGTGTTTCCATCAAGTGTTCGACTGAGTTCCTGACCAGTATTTGATGTTGAACTTGAGAAAACATACACAGCATCTTTAGAAATCTGTGATGTTAAACTTGCACTGTTTGGCCCCCAAGTTACTGATGCCGGACCAATACCACTTTCCTTTGTAAATGTAACGGTGTTTTCATTACCAGTACTTCTTGAAACGTTCCAAGTTACTGTTCTTTCTCTCGACATTGGAGCACCAGATGCCGGCGGAATATATGGCGGGTAATTATTATCCTGTGAGGTTATAAATGCTTCGAGTGTGATAAATGAGACATCGTCATTACCACCCAACTCTGTACCACCAGGAAGTTCCATACTATTCAGAAGTTCGACTTCACTAGATGCATACCCAGAAGCACCACCACCGCCAGCACCATCACCTAATGCACCAGATCCACCTCTTGCTCCAGATCCACCTCCACCTTGATTGCCACTAGCTGCACCACCATTATTTCTGAATCCCTGACCAGACTTATATCCACGAATCAATATAGAAGTTTGACTATCAGGAACTCCACCAGCACTATAAAATCTAACATTACCAACATCTTCACAAGGTGTCTTTCCCTGAATATGCCAGTACTTACCCAATGTACATCCACCGAGTTTACCTCCACCAGAACTTCTAGTGTCAAATTGATTATATGCGGTTCTTCCTGCTTGAGTATAACCAGCAACACCTAAATTATCAATTGGAAAGAACTCTCCACCAATTCCATGATTTCTTCCCTTACCATCTTCTCCGGCAATTTGCAATCCACCACCATCACCACCACGACCATTGGTTCCGGCACCACCTCCACCACCACAAACAGCAATCACAGTTGCCTTACGATAGATAACAGCAAGTCCACCGCCACCATTGTTTCCGCCCTTTGGTCCTCCACCCTGAAAAGAGTTTACGCCAAGTTTAATGACATACTCAGTATCCTTTATCATTCTCATTTTAAACACTGAGATTCCACCATTTCCTCCACGATAATTTCCACGATCAGCACCAGCAGCTGCACCGAGTGTAATCTTTACATCTACGTCTTTTTCTGGAGGATAAACAACAATTGTGCGAGACTTTACATTAGCATCAGCACGAAATGATAGATGCCCTCCAGCAACCAAATTTCTAGATCCCACCAAAACACTACCACCAGAACCAGCACCAAATCTTTCATAATTAAGAACCACTCTTGCAGGTGTAATATCCAACTTTGCTTCAGTTGTTGTAAGAATACCTGGTTGTGCATTGGAATGAGAGACCGTACAAAAAACTCTCTCCAGTGCAGGTATGCTCCTTGTGATTCTCAGTTCTTTTGTCTGAGATCCAATAACAGAAACTCCATCATCAGTGAGTGGTTGGCCATTTAAACTCCACTGATATGAAAGTTTCGATTCAGAACCATCAGATGTTTCCGTATCAACGTCAAAAACTGCAGGTACATCTTCTACGACTGTTATATTTTTTGGTTGATTTGTAATCTCAAAAGTTGGAAATACTGTGACCGTTGCGGTATTAGAATCCAATGGTTCATTGTATGCATTTCCAGTTGATCCACTTTCATATGCAGATGGGACGTAGTCGGCACGAACAAAAACATTTATTCCATTATCATCGGGATTTTCTAATCCAGATAACGTCAAAGTAGTAGTTGCTGCACCAGTTACATTAACGCTATCGGTTAGAAGTTCTCCATTTCGATACCAACGATATGCAATATATCCACTATTTTCGTTTCTAGATTGCTGATCTTCCGGAAATATAGCAGTAGCGATGCCAACAAAAGAAACTGTTCCAGAGGCAACACTGGTAGCAGCTCCGACTGGTTGTTGTATAAAAGAAAGTTCTGGACCATTTAGATCCAGAGAAGTAGGAATTCTGGGAAACAATCCACTCATGAGAAGTTCTGTCCTCCGACAACACCATACATACCAGAACCAGTAATATTATCACCATCAAACATCTTGAACGAATAGATGTCAGATACATTTGCGGTTGGAGTTACAACGGGAACAACTCCTCCAGGCCAATATATTGGAATTGGTGTTCCTGTATTATCCTTGAATACGTCAATACTGATTGTACGACCACCAATCGAATCTTGATCTATTTTAATCGTAAATGATGCAGATTCTGATGGAATATTTGTTAAGACAAACTCGTTGATATCTGATGTTGCAACACAGGTGAAACTATTTGCATCAGACAAATCAATTGCCACAGCATTCGCAACAATATTCAACTGTTTCACTCTTTCAGAGTATGATTTGAATCTTGTTGTACCATTAACATCAAGATTTGCTTGTGGTTGTGTTGATGCAATACCAACTGAACCTAAACTATCTACAACAAATATCTGTGTTGTACCAGTTCCAACTTGAAGAGGTTGCGATGGTTCTGATGTTCCAATAGCAATAGAGGACGACTGAATATTTCCGGATTCAACATTTGCAAAATTAAATGAACCCGTTACTGTAAGAGCACCACCAACAATAATATCATTTGTCTCTACGAATCCTATAAATCTAGATTTTCCATTGACATGCAAAGAGATATCTTCAGATCCAATTGGTCCAAGTTCTAGATTAAATCTTGGTACAGAGGTTCCAATACCCACATTATTCAGATTTGAATTATAAATTCCTCCAGTAACTGGAGCCCAACCAGTCTGATCTACATTCAGATTTGTGATTTGTGATCCATCACCAGCGAAGTTAGATGCATAGCAAGTTCCAATAAAGTTGATTGGTCCAGTTGCATGTAAACTAAATCCATTTGCAGTGGTTCCAATACCAACACCACTATCATCAACACATACTGAAGTCTGACCACTACCAACTTTTAATGTGCAGTTTCTAGGATTGTTAGTGCCAATGCCAAGTGCATCAAATGTACCGATATTCAGATCACCAGAGAGACTCAGGTTTCCATAACGTCTCCAACTGCTTTCTAATGTGTAAATCCAACCAACATGACTACCCTCATTTGGATTTGCATTGAAGATGACATCTCCAGGATTACCAGAAACAATTGGTGTTGCTATACCAACAGTGACCTTTCTCGATACAGTTGCATTGCCCTGTAAGAATAGAGAGTTTGCCTCAATACCTTTATCAGAGTTAGATGTGATTTTATTGTTGACAATCAGAGGTCCGTTAAACTCTGATGCTACTTTATTATTCTTTCCACCCTCAACACGAATAGAACGACTAAATGTTCCCTCCACAGGATTGATAACATTCAGTTCTGGTAGAGTTGATATGTCCTCACCAACAATTGTCTGAACCGGGGTCTCAAAAATTTCTTCCTTTCCAGTAATGGTGCTTGACTTGCGGTTTCCAGAGTAAGAAATACCCTTATCATTCATTCCACTGTAGAAGTTTACTCCACCACTCTTCTTAGTTGACTGGGCTAAAAGTTCCTCACTAGAAGAAATTGCTCTATCCTGTTTGTCAGGAAGTGCGGTTGAATAATTGCCAGGACCAAATCCAACATATTCAAAAGTATGTCCAGATGCACGAATAATTGAGTGTCTACGCAATTCAATCGGATTTACACGAATTCTTCTAACCAAAGTGTTTGCCTGATGAGAAGATCTCTCTGAGCCCAATACTCCACGGAACACAGTGATCGGATTTGTTCCTGAAGTTGTCGTCTTAACTCTTACAATCTCATCTCCAATAAGTAAATAGTCTCCAATAACAATTCCAAGATCGCTGATATTTGTAAGAGAAATATTCTCAGAAGTGACATTTGTAATCGAAGATGAAAGGGTTGTTGTGACACCATCATACGTTGGTACCATTCTTCCGTTAATATTCTCATGATCAACGCTTACAAAACCATTATTAGATGATACACCTTCACGATAAGCATACATCGTTCCAGTTTGAATTGGAGATTCCGTTGAAACGCCGATATTAACACTGAAAGAATATGTTGGGGTCAATAAATTATCGAGAACTTGTGTAACAACAAAGTCACCGTTATATAGATCCTCGTTCGATCCAGACAAACGGATCTTTTGGTCAACACTCAATCCATGACTACTATTTGAAGTGATTGTCGCAATACCTGAGGTATAATCATAAAGAAAAGAATTGACAAGTATTGACTCTCCGGTCAAATACATTTGAGCCTTATTGGTTAAGGTAACTCCGATACCTGTCGCAGAGAATCCTGAAATGGCATTTGCAGACTCAACAACAAAGGAAGTATCAGATTCAACTCCAGTAATGCGATAAAGATCATTGTATCCAGAATATTTTTCAGAGGAAACTCCAATGACGCGAACAGAATCTCCAACATTATTGTAGACTGAATCTACACGAACGACTGCAGGAACATGGTTAGAAGATGTTGTGACACCAACAACGGTCATAGTATTACCTATTCCATAGGCACTACCACCATCCATAATCTGAAGTGATGTGATAGTACCAGTGGCATCAAAATTAATTTTTGCAGTCGCATGATCTCCCGTCACAGATCCACCAAATCCAACCAATCTTGCATTATAAAGACTTCCAGAAGAACCAGAACCGTATGCAGATCCACCGTCAACAATACTTAATTTGGTAATACGATTGAGTCCATGATCAATGTCAGTATAAATGGTATGAGCAATTCCAGTAGAAGATACAATATCAACCAATGCAGATCCAACATCAGAATCGCATAACATTTTATTTGTAGTCTCTTTTGTAATACTATGTTGAGGATCATCAACAACAACCTCTCCAATTAAATCAGAAGAAGCAAAGCATTTTGTCTCATCTGGATCGGATATAGGGGTATCACGATTTGTTTGTGGGAAAAGGTTTGTAACTGGTTGAGAGAAACTTTCGTCAGTAAATGGAGAAGCAGTAGGAGTGTTTGATGCATTGATCAGGGTCAAGTAATAGATGCCATCCTGTTGACCAGCAACATAATTCTGAGACTCCTCAATTCTATAAACATAATAGGTATTTGAATACTTCTTTCTTCTGAAGTATGGCAATTCTGTATTTCTTGCGGAAGTATCATTCAAGAATGTTCCAGGATTCGTTGGCAAAATAACAGTAAACTGTTTAGAATTTGTGATTCCTACAACGGAGAAGCACTTGTTTAATCCAGATCCAGTTTCAGCAGATGGATTTGATGTGCTACGAACATTTACCAACTCAACCTCAGATCCAATAGAAAGTTGGTGGGGAAGTTCTGTATTGATTGTTGCTTTATTAGAATCCCAATCAACATTTGAAATGAATCTATAGTTTCTCTGTTCAGTTGAACTACTGAGAGAACCACTTCCAAAATACTTCTGTATCTCTGTAGTAGTAGATCCAATTGAAGTATTTGATTCTTGGACGATAAATCCATCAATAGGTGGTCTAGCATTTACTCCTGCATTTGATGGAATCACATATCTCATTCGATAAACTGTATCAAATGCGTTCCGACTATCTTTTCTGCGACTTACGAAAGTTCTTGGTGTGGCTGGTCCAAAGTAATCTGTACCAAATCCAACAATCGTAGAATAAATATTGTTTTCAGTTGAATCAGAGGATACATTTATATACCACTGACTATTTGAAGAATCAAATTGAATTGGATGTCCAATATCACCAGAGTTCTTATCAGAAACTTTACTGACAATCTTTAACAATCCACCTTTTTCATTAATAATCAGATTGTTGCCATCTGTAGCATCATTTAAGGTTTTTGCAAGTTTGATATTTGTAGTGGTGGACAATCCACTTGAAGGGTTCTTATCAGTAATTACATAGTAAACCGTATTTGGACTCAAACCATCAGGAATCTGACCAGTATCACCATAGACACGAACAGATTCGCCATTAATAAATGTATGTGGTTCAGTCAGTGTGATAACATTATCTGCTCCACTCTGACTATATCTTCCAATACTATTAATACCAACTAAACTTCTATCGACATTGAATGATTTTTCGGAACTAGAGTTAGATCCAGGCATTATGATCCTGGCATAATATTCAACCAACTCTTCACCAGAAGATACAAGAATCTTTAGTTGATCGTTTTCTCTTGCACCAATACGATACCCTTCGATTACATTTTCTGGCGCAACATCAGGATTTGTGCTTTCAAATAAAAATAGTTGTGAAGTTGATCCAACACCAACTGTCTTATTTACATCGATTGCAGCAAACTCAATTGAATTTTCCTGAATTGGAACTTCTTTTGGTGGGATGATATGCGTAATATATCCATGATCATCTTGTCCAAATGCTTCATCACGGAATCCGTCAGAAGTTAATGCTTTTGCACCGAAGTTGGAGTTGGAGTTTGTGATAGAAATCTCTCCACCAGACTCGGTTTCAAATTGTTCAGAAAATCCAATCGCAAAAACCGAAACTGCTTGAATAACAGATTTGTTCGATGCTTTAATATGGTAGTTTTTATAGGATGGTTTATATTTTGCTCTGGAATTATTACTGATCGTTTCATTACCAGCAATTGAACTGTCATCATAGTTTCCTGTTGGTGGAGAATCTGTGTTAAAAACCACAAATGCTCTATCATCTTTCTGCAGAGAGATTCCAGTGAACTGTGATACCACCATCGAACGGAATCCATTTGTCCTCGATCCATCTGCATGAAGTCCACACATCCCATATACAGAACGCATTGAACAATTGAAAACATATGGAGATGCACCAGTTACAGTATCGGACTGAAGTGCTAACGTAGCACCAGATGAAGCTGGGAGTGGATTATTGGGAGCATTCTGAACCTGATACTGAAAACTATTATCGTCTAGTTTTTCAGTAACAACAAACTGACCATTATATCCACTTGCAGTGACTCCCTCGACACGGAATGGAGTATCAACATCTAAACCTTCGGCACTATTTGTCGTTGTAACAGTGATTGTTGTAGTCGGGTTCAGTCCATTACCAGATCGAATACTTGAGATACCAATACTCTCTCCCGTAGATCCAACGATACGAAACTCATCAATCTTAGGTTGAATATCTAAACCATTTGAAGGATAATCGGGTTCAATTGCACGACCTGAAGATTGTCCATAAACGAGGCCAACCTTTTCATAGTACATATCCAGATCTGTACGATCACTGGAATATGTTAAAAAATCATCGTTAATATCTACACCATTTTTTCCATCAGCAAACTCAAAACAAGTTAACTTGTGGTGAGAGAAGTTTGGAACAAATAAGTTTGTTGTATAATCTTTATGGACGGTTCCATTTGGATTGCCATCAAAGATTGAAAACTGGGAAACATAGCAAGCACCAGTTACACGGAAGATACTAGATCTTTCAATCGAATCATTCTCTGGATTGGGAACATACTTTGGATAGATTTTCGTTTTTCTGAAATCCATACCAACCAAAGAGGTACCTCTTGGTATGATTACACCACCATGAATACTATTAAGCTTATAGAGCTCATTATTAAATGTAGTTAAGTCAAAATTGGAAGAAAGGTCAAATGGTGGAAGATCATTTGAGACCGATCCATTTCTAAGTCTATAGTTATTTGCACCATCTGGAATAAATCCTGGACGATTATCAATGATATGGTCGCCAGGATATACAAGAACTGTCGTTTTTCCAAATCTATCGTTATCTAGTCCTCTTTGGTATGAAAATCTTGCAGCTTCAATCAGAGCACGTTGAATGGTCTTAAAGGGTCTTGTTAGTGCATTACCCTGATTTTCAATACTGTCTGTGGCATCAACGTCATTTGGATTTACATATAAAATCGTTCCACGCGATGACTTCAATAGGTTACTTAATCTGGAAAGACCCATCTTATTTTGCTTATGTACCGTTAATGATTATTTAGTATAAAAAAATCACCCAATTTCTTGGGTGATTTAGCACTTCCTTCACACGGAAGCCCCCGATCGGACTTGAACCAACGACATCGGCTTTACAAAAGCCGCGCTCTACCAGCTGAGCTACAGGGGCATTAATTTGATCACTCTCCAATTATAGAGTAGTTTTGTGAATTTGTCAATCAAGAGGAAGAAGTTCAGGATTTTCAATGTCCAGTTCATAGAGCATTGGGTGACATTCTTCCATCATAAGGTACATTGATGCTCGATATAGTTCTTCCGGTTCCCAACTTTTTTCTTCTTTTGCTATCTGAAGCACTTCTGGATGTTGCCTGGCAATTTCTGGGAGTTCGTCAAAAGTAAAAGGAATACCCTGAATGAAGTATATCAATATTAACATCGTTTCCCGGTTATACCAAGCATAGCTAGTCTCTATGCGGTATTTCATTGTGGGATGTTTTGTGTCCTACGTGTTTATTTAGGACAGTGCGAGTAGGGAGACTTGAACTCCCACGAGGATAATCCTCAACAGATTTTAAGTCTGGTGCGTCTACCGATTCCGCCATACTCGCAAGAAAATCCCCAAAAACCCTATGGCTCAAAAATTTTCCGGAAATTTTTTTTCGACTTTTTTGGAATTAAAAGCTAAATTTAGCCAAGGGTCAACGACATTCTGTAAGAGGTTCGGCATACACTAACTCATCTCCAAGAGTGTCTCGAACAAATTTTAATACTCCCATAAACTGATCGACCGTTTCACATTCAACTTCTCTTGTGTCTCCTTCATCCGAGTAAAGATAGAAAGTTCGTCGAGAAGTATCGACAACACACTTGGTGAGGTACTCGTCTTGCATTGGATTTGATTGACTACGACCCTAGTATAGTCGATAAGTGTCCAAGTGTCAATCGGGGTTTGCTGGTGCAAATGAAACCACTACTGGATTTTCAACAGAATTTTGCGTGGTATTCATACTAAAAGTTCCTATTCCATCTATTTCAAATATTAAATGTCCGGAATTATAACCGCCAGCAATGGCACTATCTCTAAAATAAACCTTAACTGGTCTTGTTCCTGGTTCAAGGCTACTATTAATTCCACCAAGTACATGAACTCCTGGAGGAGCTTCAATACCAGCTTCTGCTGGAATATTTTGCATGATATCAAGTTGCTTTTGCAAATAATCTTGAGCACTGTCATCAAATTGGATATGTAATGCCATGATTTCTCCTATTTGGTAATTGTGTTGCGTGGTCCTCGATACTGTGGGTCCAAAAGATCTCTCTCTGGATCATATGGATTTTTGTTTAAGTGATTTGGATCTGGATAATCAAAACAAGTTTCCCCTTCATATTCTACGTGAAGAGGATTCACATCTTTTCTTTCTGCGTAAATGTGATAGAAACAGTCGATTGGCATACCACCCTTCGACTGTAAATATATTTTCTCATCATCCCATCTCTTGACAATTACATCTTGATGAGCTCCGATTGGTTGGAGTTGTACCGAAATACTATCTTCATGTACCAAACCTTTCCAGTATGGTGGAAGCATGATCACCTTCTCGTTTCTAACTCGACCTCGATAATATACACCAATCTCCGGACCCTCAATACATGCGTGAGAAAGTCTATGACCTTTTCCTTTGGTTGGGTGTGGCATGTCAAATGCCTTTCCCAAAGCATCTGCAAGAGAAAATCTAGATGAAAGGGTCATCCCACTGGTTCCCTTTGCAAAAATAGCGTCACCTTGATTGTCTATTGTTGTAACATCATTGATGTTAAGGGCTGTTGGTAGTTCACTACTAATATGAAGAGTTGATCCAGTAAATTCTTTATCACCTTGAATATAACAGTTTCCTTTTACCCATACAGAACGATCTGCGGGATCGCAATCACCATCATCATTCTTTGTTCTGCCGACCATTAGTGTTGCCAGATTCTGAGAAAACTCAGTAGATCCACCAAAAACAACAGGTCCTTCACAGAGCATTGATCCATTGATTCTTTTGTCCCCCTCATTGATTGGTGGACATACTCCAACACCAACCTTTAACTGACCACCAATGACTACGTCATCCAAATTTAAAGACATTTAATATTCTCCTTATACTTGATTTTGTTGTGAACAATATCTTTTAGTTCCAACTTTTGAGTCCTTATTTTTAGAAGCATCAGTCACTCCACGAATGATAGATGAATAGATTTTCAATACAGTATTCGCTATAATCTCTCCTTTGTTTGGACTCATAATTTTAAAAGAATTTGTAGCATTTACGCTAAATTCTTTTGAATGGAAGAGAACTTTTTCTGTAGCTTCCACAATAAAATTTCCACTATTGGTTCCAGAACCTCTTGAAACAAACTCAATATTGTCAGCCTCAAATCTGAGATTGCCATTGCTAGCATTTATAATTATATTACCATTTTTTGCGTTCAGAACCAAACTATCTTCAGCTTGAGTAGAAGCACTACCACATTCTAGTTGAAAATGTCCTGGTTGTATAGAGCTAGTCCATCCTTTTCTAGTTCCATCAGCATCCATACAAAAAGAGTGTTCTGCATCTGCTGCCTCAAGCAGAACAGCAGAAGTTACATCACCTTCTTTATGAATGTGACCGTACTTGATTCTCCCATGACGATTTCCATATTCAATGGCATCATAATTTTTCTTTGCTAATTGATTTGTATCAGAATTTAATACACTGGGACTATTTCTAGCAGTTGCAGACATGTGAAAAAATAAATTTACTACTATTTAACAAACTTAAATAAGATTGTCTGGGGTTCCTGGTATATTAAGTCTGGAATCGTTGCTCTGAATATCACTACCCTGACGTATGATAGCAGAAGGTCTAGTTGTAACTTGTGCATCAATACTTTCTTGCAATGTATCATAAATTTGAACAAGATCCCCAGGAGTTTCATACCAACCAGCATATTTAACTCCATTTTTATAGAATACAGATCCATAATATGGTCTGCCATCATAATATCCAGTTTGCTTGAGACCAACCAAATCAGTAACCTGAATTAACTTACTTGTATCCCGAACGATTGGATCTCTGATTGCTTTAAGAATAGGAACTCCTTTAAAGTTAAGACCTTCAGGAGATGCAATTGCAATTTTGGGGTAAGAAGTTATACCAAATGGTTTTTGGTTGAGTATAATACCAGTTACACCTCCACTAGTTGAAGTCGTAAGTTTTACGTCTAAAGGAATATTTGGAGTTCCATCTCCTGGAATCAAAACCACAGGATCTCCGGGAGTATATCCAATTCCAGTGGTTGTAATTTCAATCCTCTCCAGTTCAAGTGTTACAGGATAAGTGGGTGGAGTTGGAGGTACAAGATCTGGAATTTCGGGAATACTTGTTGATATTCCTGGAACCTCTCGTGGTGTTCCTGGTGGTGGTGGCATTGGTGTGCCTGGTGGTGGTGGTGGTGTATCA
>Ga0208763_1000157_pt1 | contig 15160 bp, 25 predicted proteins | sample ETNtaG_20_FD_185756 | JGI IMG/M metagenome (GOLD analysis project Ga0208763, IMG submission 185756) | Marine microbial and viral communities from oxygen minimum zone, Eastern Pacific Ocean - ETNP201306PF45B (SPAdes) (version 2) | ecosystem: Environmental > Aquatic > Marine > Oceanic ... | reverse complement strand
CTTACCAAGTTCTATGACATTTGAAACAAACGGAACACAAAAGTTACGAGATCCTTTTAAACAGTGGATTGCAGATACTCCAGAAGAAATATTCTTTAGTGTGAGTCCTAAACTATGGACAGTATCTGGAGAAAAACCAGAGAAGGCAATCAAACCTGAGATTGTTGCAGAATACCAAAAATGTTCTGACAGAGGACAATTAAAATTCGTAGTAGGAGATAGCGAAAAGCAATGGAACGAAATGGAAAGTGTCATTGAAGAATTCCGAGATGCAGGTGTAACTTGGCCTGTTTGGGTAATGCCAGTTGGTGCTAGAGAAGAAGAACAAACTGCTAGTGCTGGTAAAGTGGCGGAAAAAGCATTTAAGAAAGGATACAATGTTGCGGCAAGAGTTCACGTATATCTATTTGGTAATGCAATTGGTACGTAGATTTCAGTTGGCAAAAATAAAAAAATATTGTATAATAAACACATGACAGTAAAAAAAGCAAAAACAAAACCAGTAAAGAAAACAAAGAAAGAGGCTAAAAGCGAGAAGCCATGGGTTAAAGTTTTGGACATGAACGTTAATCCTGACAATCCTAGAAATGGATTTTTTGAACTTGATTGGAATGACGAATTTGTTAATATGTTAAAACAAAATGGTTATGAAGGTGGAAGTGATACAGAAATAGTTGATAAATGGTTTCAAACACTTTGTAGAACAATAGGAAACGAGCAACAGGTTGATATTGGTGGTTCAGGGTATATTAATATTAATAGAACACCTGATGGAAAGACTGAGGTATCATAATGGGATATTTTTTATTGGGAGTATTAATAGGTTGGCTAGTGCCAAGACCAAAATTTATAGGCAAGGCAGAAATTGCTATTTGGTCTCCTGTTAAAAAGAAACTTCCAAAGACTATTCAAAACTGGTTTGGGTAAAATGACACACATACTAATAGACACGGCAAATACTTTTTTCCGTGCTAGACACGTTATACGTGGAGACACGTCTGAAAAAATTGGTATGGCCATTCACATAACTATGAATTCTATCAAAAAAGCATGGGCAGATTTTGATGGTTCTCATTTAGTATTTTGTCTAGAAGGTAGAAGTTGGCGTAAAGATCATTATGCACCATACAAAAGAAATAGAAAAGAAACAATAGAAGCAATGACACAAAAGGAAAAAGAAGAAAATGATGTATTTTGGGAGTGTTATGATGACTTCTGTAACTTTATTAAAACAAAAACAAACGCCACAGTATTACAAAACGGAAGAGTCGAAGCAGACGATTTAATTGCACGTTGGATTGATAGGCACCCAGATGAGAAACACGTGATATTAAGCACAGACAAAGACTTGAATCAACTAGTGAACGAACGTGTTTCGCAGTACAACGGTGTTACAGAACAAACAATGACACACGAAGGTTGGTTTGACAAGAAAGGTGACCCTGTAATAGACAAGAAAACAAAGGCACCTAAACCTGCACCAGACCCAGAATGGATTATATTTGAAAAAGCGATGAGAGGTGATCCATCAGACAATATTTTTTCAGCATACCCAGGTGTGCGTACAAAAGGCACAAAGAACAAAATTGGATTAACAGAAGCATTTGCAGATCGTAAAGATAAAGGTTATACTTGGAACAACCTTATGTTGAGCAAATGGGTAGACCACGATGGCAAAGAACACAGAGTATTAGAAGACTATGAAAGAAACAAACTACTTGTAGACCTTCATGCACAGCCAGAACCTATTGTGCAAGAACTAGATCAAACGATAGATCAAGCAATAGCAGATAACAAAAGCATTGATCAAGTAGGTATTAGATTCATGAAATTTTGTGGCAAGTATGATTTACAAAAAATTTCAGAACAAGCACAATTATATGTAGAACCATTTAATGCGAGGTTGATTGCGTAATGTGGATGTTCTTACAATACTTAAAAGATATGTATGAAGATGCAATACCTTTTATCTATGCAGTATGCATAGTGACTTTATTACTTCTAGTATTAGGATGGGCACTATGACTGTAAAAGCAAAAACACTTATTAAAGATAAATTTTGGATCGTTGAACAGAATGGTGAAAAATTAGGAACACTACAAAAGAAAGATAACAACGGTTGGATCTTTTTAAGCAAGGCAGATAAAAGGCAAGTGTATCATACACAAGAAAGTTTATTCCAAAGATTTGGAGTAGGTATATTTTCACATGATATTAAAATTGGAGAGCCAGGAGACAGCACCGTAGAAACAATCGAAGGCGACGAAGGCACGGGTTATACCGTACATGGATATCCTTGTTCACAAAAACCATTCAATCCAATGTTTGATGTACAAAAGCAATTACCCATTTATACAAAAACACCAAAATCTAAAAGTTTATTTTGTGCTGGATACTATATAATTTGTTTTGAAAAGGGTTGGCGAAAAGCATATTGTCCAAAAGTGATTACACTTCAAAGATATGAATACAAAGGACCAATCAAATCAAAAATTGAAATGCAACAGATATTAAATAATGCAGTTAAGGAATATGAGACAAAAAATTCAGATCTTGAATTCCCAAAATGTAATAAATTTTAAATGAGTAACAGAATACAAACACAACCAATAGAAGATTTCATTGCAAGAGTGAGAATGCTTCGCAATAAGAGAGATCCAAATCTGACCCTTACTGCTCGTGAAGCCGAGCAATTGGCAGATTCTTTATCAACTGTGATGACTAGACTTGTGACCATACAAGAGGAAATAATTAACGCACTAAAAACCGCTCAACAGTCAGCAACGGTGGATATTGAAATGGATGGCGGGGAGTTTAACAAGAAATAGTCTATACAATTTCCGGTAAATACAGTATAGATTATGAGCAGACCGAAACCAAAAGTATTATTACAAAATTCTAACAAGGAAACGTATAAACTTGACGAAGTACTTGCGGCTGAGGGTATCTGGGCAGTATTTTATGATGGTAAACCAATCAACTTGAAAACATCAAGTTTGGTTGCCAACTACCCAGGACCAAAATACAAGAAAGTGTCATTTTCAAACCCAGGTCATGCAGAAAACTTGGCTAAGAAATTAAATGCTCAACACAAAACAGACAAGTTTGAAGTTTTCATATTAAAAACTGGCGATAAATTTTCTAGATAATTAAGTGTATGGATACCAAGACAGCCTACACTCGAACCTTCCTAATGCTCAAAGAACAACCACTGCACGAAGAAAGTGTGAAGACAGCATATTACACTTGGTGGCAAAATGTTCGAGAAAAATACCAAGCAAGATCATTAAGATTGACCAAACTTGGTTATGAGTGGGTCGCATCATGTGATATAAAAACATATGAAATAAAATTTCCTGCCAAAATCATATTCACACCCCAAACCTACCTATGGTTAGATGAATATGTAGACTGCCCGTACTTCGTGGACAAGAAGAAAATAGTAGTAACCATGGAAAAAATGGCTCTACAACTCATGCTTTTTGCTGGAGATATCACAAAATATGGACTAGCACGGGCAATGAGCAAAGCAGACGAGCAAAAAAGCCAGTAAAACTGCGGTTTTTTAGCGGTTGACCTATTACCGTTTCATGCTATAATGATATTATAAACAATTTAACGCAGGAGTGTGTAAATGGCTAGAAGCAAAAACAAAGAAGCAGTAGTAGGCAGTCAAAATAGAACTGTCACACCAAATGAGGCAATCAATGCCTTACAACATTGTATCAAATTACAAAGACCTATCATGATGTGGGGTGCACCAGGTATTGGTAAATCGGACATCGTTAAGCAAATAGGTGATTCTCAAAAGAGAGAAGTTATTGATATTAGACTTCCTTTATGGGAACCAACAGACATTAAAGGTATTCCTTATTATAATGCAAAAGACAATAACATGGTTTGGGCAAGTCCGGCAGAATTGCCAACAGATCCTAAATCTAATGCTATTGTTTTCTTAGATGAGTTGAACTCGGCGGCTCCGGCAGTACAGGCGGCGGCTTATCAGTTAATTTTAAACAGACGTGTTGGTCAATACAAACTGCCTGAAGGCGTTTCGATTGTAGCGGCGGGTAATAGAGATTCAGATAAAGGTGTTACTTTTAGAATGCCTGCTCCGTTGGCAAACAGATTTGTTCATATTGAATTAAGAGTAGACTATGAAGATTGGTTAGGTTGGGCAACTACTAATCATATTCATCCAGACGTTGTAGGTTATGTGACATTTGCAAAACAAGACTTGTACGATTTTGATCCTAAGGGATCAAGTAGAAGTTTTGCGACTCCACGAAGTTGGAGTTTCGTAAGCGAACTTCTGTCCGACGACCTGCCTGAAAACACACTCACAGACCTCGTTGCAGGAGCGGTAGGAGAGGGACTGGCCGTTAAATTTATGAGTCATCGTAAAGTTAGCGGTCAACTTCCTAATCCGAGTGATATACTATCAGGTAAGATCAAGGACTTAAAATGTAAGGAGATATCAGCGATGTACTCTCTTACAGTTTCTTTGTGTTATGAATTACAACAGGCACACGAGAAGAAAGCAAAAAATTGGAACGAACAGGCAGACAGGTTCTTTCACTATATGATGGATAACTTTGAAACTGAACTGGTTGTAATGGGTGCCAAGATTGCACTGACAAATTACAAACTTCCATTCGATCCTAGTAAATTGAAATCATTTGATAGGTTCCATAAGAAGTTTGGCAAGTATGTTATAACTGCTATGGAGTCTAAATAATGGATATCACAGATCAAAAGATCATTGATAAACTAGTGACAGCAAGGATTGCCTTGTTATTGAAACATCCTTTCTTTGGCAACCTTGCAACTAGACTTAAACTTATAAATGCTGACGAGTGGTGTCCGACTGCAGGTACAGATGGTAGAAACTTCTATTACAATACAAAATTTATTGATTCTCTAAATCCTAGAGAAACAGAGTTCTTGTTTGGTCATGAAGTTCTACACAATGTATTTGAACATATGTTAGTTAGACAAGGCGATAGAGATCATCAAATTTGGAATATTGCGGCCGACTATGCAGTTAATCAAATTCTTGTAGATTATAAAATTGGTGAAATGCCAAAAGGCAAAAAAGGTGAGAACAAAGGATTCCAAGACGACAAGTACAAGGATTGGAATGCAGAAAAAATATACGACGACATCTTTAAACAAGCAAAGAAAAATGGTAAGAAGATGTTAGAGCAATTAGGCGAACTACTCGATGATCACCAAGAATGGGGTAAAGGTGGTGGACCAGGTCAAGATAAAGATAAGAAAAACGGCAAAGGTGGCAAGAGTGGTAAGCCTGTTTACACAAAAGAAGAACTAAAGAAAATCAGAGACGAAGTAAAAGAAGCAATGATAAGTGCCGCACAATCAACAGGTGCTAGTAATTTGCCTGGTGCTATACAAAGAATGGTTAAAGAACTTACTGAACCAAAAATGGATTGGAGAGAAATAATCCAACAACAGATAATGAGTACAATCAAATCAGATTATACTTGGATGAGACCTAGCAGAAAATCATGGCACACATCTGCTATACTTCCAGGTCAAAACAATGATGAAATGATTGATGTGTGTTTGGCTCTTGATGCTTCTGGCTCAATTTCAGACAAACAATGTAAAGAATTTTTAACTGAGGTTAAAAATATAATGGACCAATACAAAGACTTTAAAATTCATTTATGGTCTTTTGATACCAAGGTCTTCAATCCAAAAGTGTTTACACCAGATAATATGGACGAGATATTAGATTATGAATTAGGTGCTGGTGGAGGTACTGAGTTTGAATGTAATTGGGAATATATGAAAGATGAAGGAATTGAACCAAAAAAATTCATCATGTTTACAGATGGATGGCCATTTAATACTTGGGGAGATGAACACTATTGCGATACTATATTTCTTATTAACAATCCATACGAAAGAGATATTGAAGCACCATGGGGGATGACGGTACATTATGATGAGGATTAATATTAATAATTTCCATAATAGAAGACAATCATATTGTCCACCACATTACACGACAACAATGATGAAACCAAAATCTGAAGCACAGGTAGAACAAATCAATGCTTGGATATATGAAAACTGTCATGGCAAGTATTGTATTATCGATGATGTATCATTGGAAGGTGACAATCCTGCATCAAGATTAAAAGTTGGATTTGAAAATCCGGGTGATTTAACACTATTAGCATTAAGCGGATTGATTGGAGATTAATGGCAAAAGAAATTAAATTAGACAGACCATATGTAAAGCACTCTAAAGCATCAGAGCATGATCCAAAAGTTTGGTGGTACGAAGAACTCGAAGGAGAAATTTTGGAATATGCAAAATATTGTACGAGAAAATCAAATGTACTTAAAGGTGATCCTATACACAAAGCACATTTAAAAAGAATAGGAAGATCTTTACATAGTTTAAAAACTACATCGGCATTGGCTATGGGAAATTTGGAGGATTTGTATGAATACGATGAGTAAAATAAAAGAATACAAAGTTAAAAGAAAAGATCGTAGAGAATACAATAAACGTACGAACAAAGAATTAAAAGAACTTGCAGTGGGTTGTTATCGTGGTGATGTATTCACTAGTTTCCAAGTACACAATTCACAGGATCTTGGCATGGTGTTTATGCCATTAATGATGATGAACCCTGTACAAAGGAAAGATATGGCAGAGGATAGACCGCATATGTACTATTCATTTATGAAAGACGCATTTCCAACAGGAGTAAATGGATATCCTTGTTTTGGTTCTGTGGCACATTTAAACAAAAGAGATGCCGACAAGTTTATGAAATATTACAAAGAAATAGAATCAAAAATAGATGCCCTCTAAACAACTAACAACAAAACAATTTTTTAAACTTAAAAAAGATTTCTATGTATTAGATATAGAAGATGTTTTGGAAAAAGAAGTTTTAGAATTAATCGATAAAGTTTTGAAAGAAAGAGCAAAAGGTTGGTACTACTCTTCAAATGCCTTTTATGCCTTTCAAAAACCCGGAGATAAAGATTTGGTAAAAAGTGCCCTTTCCTGGGATTTCATCAAAAATAAATTACCAAAATAATTCACATTCATCATACGATAAAACTTGCAAATATAACTATTATTTGTTACAATAATAGAAACTATTTGCAAATAGGAGAATAATATAATGGTAGCAAAAACAAAGAAAAAAGCGAAAGCACCAACAGAAGGTGCGGCTCCAAGTCCAGAAGGACAAGCGCCTCAAAATGATTTGAGTATTGGAGATTTAAGAAACCTTTCAACGGTAATTGATGTTGCTTCTACAAGAGGTGCATTCAGAGCCAATGAAATGGCAATGGTAGGAGCAGTTTATAATAAACTTCAAGCCTTTTTGGCTAGAGTGGCTCCGCCTAAAACAGAAGGTTCAGACGAAGGAGCAACGACAACTCCTCCAGCACCTGAATCTCAAGGATAAGGAGAAAGACCATGGCAATAGCAGGACTTCACGATAAAGCGGTTATGGATGCAGAATCATCAGCCGCGGATCTTCAAGCAAAGAAAACTAGAATGAAGCACATGGGTGAGTTCAAAGAAACTGGAACACCTGTTGTAATTGTATTTAGAACTTTGCCAAACGACTCTGAAAATTGCTTGGTTGTAGCACCGAAATTTTTACCCGATGTATACAATGAAGCATTAATGAAAACAGTTGAGTCCGAAGGAGGTCAAGCAGAAAACGAACTTGGGTCTTACTTAGGAAGACAGACTTTTCCTAATGGCGAAAATATGTTAGAGATGCTTCATAATCAAAATTATCTTAAGAAGCATTCAACAACTGCAATTATGGTTACGTATGGAGTTGGGGCAGACGGAAAGGTCTCACTTGATAAATTAAACAATTTAATTGCAAAAGAAAAAGGCGTCAAAGTTAGCGAGTTAGCAATCGCAGATACTTCTAAAGCAGAAGATACAAATAAAAAAGTTATCAAAGATGCCAAGAAGAGTTCCAAAAAGAAAACCTAAACATACCTGGGTCACTCTGACGCAAGATTTTGTTAAAGAGTGGCCAGAGGTACTTGATGGTGTTAACTTTACAAATTTACCTATAATATATGTTAAGTGGATTCACATACACTTAAAAAATTCTGTGACTTTAAGATACGATATTGAAGCAGAATTAAAAATTAAAGATTCAAAAAAAATAGCATCGCTTATAACTCAAGCACTGGATAAGCACTATCATCAAATTAAAAAAGTTAATATTAAATTTGATATTCCTAAATTAAAAAAAGATGTTGAAGCAAAAACATCTAGTATACTAAAGAAATCTTTTACTTAAAATTACAACTTATTGATACACGTTCAACATCTGATTTGAACGGATAAACATAATGTTTTAGTTCTGCTGGAAAGAACCATATATCTTTTGCTTTTGGTATTTGTGTGAAATATGTTTCACTAAATTGTATGCTTTCGCCATATGTCCATTGTATTCTACCTGCACTAGGAATATTACTTTGTTTTGAATGCTCTGCTTCAACATTTTCTATTTCTATCTCTTCTGGCACTGAAAGATATGCTACACAGGATATAAGTCCTGCATGAAAATGGCTAGGATTCCATTCGCCTGCTTTCATATAGTTTACCCAAATAGGTTCTACTATTGTTAAATCTTTTATTTTTGGTCTACCAAATTTTTTAATTCTTTTTTCTTTTTTTGCTTCTAGCATATATGTTTGTGCAAGATCCAATAGTTCTGCATAAACTGATTCTTTTTCTTCGTTTGAAAAATTTAACCTGTATTCTTCTGTTAGGTTTCCTGCTAAATGATGTCTGAAGTCGTTATCTGGATTTCTGCTATCTTCGGATTTTTTTAATAATGCAGTATGTAATTCATCTGACATTACACCTTTCATTAGTATTGGACCAAAAGGTGTGTAGAGTGTATTATCCATAGTATCTGTCCAAATAGTCATATAGTTTTATTTTAGGTTTCCAACCAATACTCATTAATGATTTAATATCTGCTTTGTTGTCTAATCTTTCATTTTCATCGCCAACTCTGTGTTCAACATTTTTTAATCCAACGTGATTTACAATATCAACTAAAGAATTAGAATCTCCTGTACCAACATCCATTACGCCTATTACATCACTATTCAATACTTTTAATATTGCATCACAAATATCATCTACGTGAATAAAATCCCTTGTATGATTTGTATTGATATATTTTACATTACGAGTTAATAATTTTGGAATAAACATATGTTCTCTTGCATTAGGTCCATAAACTGTTGTAAATCTTAATCCAACACTATTCGTAGGAGCAAGTTTTTCCATAGTCATTTTGGAATATGCATACGGGTTCCTGTCTGGTTCTGCGGCTGTGCTAGAACTTGCGTAAATTACTCTTGCGTTTTTATATTTTTCAAATATGCGTAAACTCGCTAAAATATTATTTTGGAAATATGCGTCCGGATTTTTTATGCTATCGCGTACCCCTGACCTGCCTGCTAGATGAATTAAACAATCAATGTTTTCTGGTAAATCACAATTACGGAGATCCTCACCTTCCAACAAATCAATGGTGGTCACTTGGTGGTCTTTTAATCTTGGTAATAAGTTTGATCCAATAAAACCTTTATGACCAGTAAGCAATATATTCATTATAACACTTTCACACCGTATTTCTGTTCAAATGCTTTACCATCTGCCACGTCATTCACGATTGGTTGTCCTTTGATGTTCAATGATGTGTTCAAAAGCATAGGACATCCTGTCTTCGCTTTCCACGTTTTAAGCAGTTCATAGAACCCCGGATTATCGCTTTTAGAGACGGTTTGTACGCGACTTGTGTTATCGTAGTGTATTATGGCAGGAAAGGCTTTACCATGCGTACAAGGCGCTGTAAATTGCATATAAGGGGTGTTTTTAACTGCTTTAGGCAGGGTAAAATACTCATGCACATCCTCTTCTAATATGGCTGGTGCAAACGGTCTAAACTTCTGTCTTCGCTTGATTCCGTTTACCAAATCCTTGACTTCTGGACCACGTGGATCTGCTAGAAGCGATCTATTACCAAGTGCTCTTGGTCCAAACTCTGCTCTGCCATTTGCAACACCACACATCTTGTTTGTCTCTAATTCTTTTATGATTGCGTCCACAGGATACTCGCCTTCTATGTTGTGTCCTAGGAAAGGATGATTCCATTGTAGATGCTGTTTTTCTGCGGCGGCAATACAACCTATGCTGGATCCTGCATCACCTGGATTGGGTATAATCCATATGTTATCAAACAGACCCATGTTTGCCAATTGACTGTTGGCCGCACAATTGAGTGCAACTCCGCCTGCATACACTAGGTTGCGTGATCCGTACTTACTTGCTTTATGCCAAAGGTTAGCAAGGCATTCGACAGTGACATCTTGTATACTTGCGGCAATATCCATTATGTCTGCTTCAGGATGCCAGTCGCCTAAACCTCTGTGTAAATTTTGTTTTAACTTGAATGGATTCTGTTGCACGAAGTCTTCATAGATATCATCTTTGTATTTTGGTTCTCCATAAGCACTCATGCCCATCAAGATGTATTCTTCTTCTGCAGGTTTCAATCCACAACGTTGAGTAAATGCAGAATACAATATACCCAAACTGTGAGGATATTTTATGGTTTCTTTTCTTTCAATTTTATTTCCCACTGCTGTTGATATCGAAACTGTGTCCCATTCGCCGATAGCATCAACCGTTAATACAACTGCTTCGTCAAATGGTGATGTAAAAAATCCTGCCGCGGCGTGTGAGTCATGGTGCAAAACAAAATCATCAATTTTTATACCAAACATAGCACAATGCCTTTGAGGCATTTCAGTATAACTGAAAGCGGCATCGTATTGTCCAGCATATAATTGTCTTGTTTTTTTCAGCAAAGGTTTTTCATAATAAACAACTTTGTCAAATGGACCATAAGTCATTGCTTCATTAACTATCTGCCAATTCAGATAATGATCATTTTTTACTTTCGAATAACGTTCTGCGTGTGCGGCCCATAGTATATCTCCTCCGCCTTGTATGTCCACCACTGCCATAGCGGCATCATGATTCATGCAATTTATTCCTAAAATTCTCATAACTGTTCCACGTACCTTTTTAATTCCTTGTCTTGCACATCTTCGGGTATTTCATTCTTATAAAATATTTTATAACTATCACTACCATATTTGCCTATGCCATGCAAATCTGATGCTTCCTTTCCGTCCCACGTAAGATATTCTTTACTCATTTGCCTTAGTCGTTTTGCTCTCACACTCCACATACCCAAAGGCTTCAACATATTTTGTTGCGTTTTCAATCTGCCACGCAGATATGCTTTTGGATTTGGATATCTCTTGAACAACTTTGGCAATACTTCCTTTACTTGTTTCCTGTATGTTTGATTCAAACAAATCACACCAACCATGTGTTGCCATTTACTTTTCACTTGTTGCTGAACCATCAAGTGTTCTTTCATTTATCCTCTTCCATATCAGTTACTATACCGTTCCTTGGCCATCTCTCGTCGGCTGTTGGAAATCGTTTTTCTTGACTAATAATTTCTTCCCATTTGTAAATTAGGTTAGTCAATTGTTGATATGGATAGTTCCTAGCAACCATATCGTTACGATGCTCTTTAATCTCTTCTAATAATTGCTCTAATTTAGTCATATTATTTGTATATAAAAGGATCTTTTTTCTTAAGTTCCTTGATACGTTTTCTATATGCTATTTCAGATTTAATTTTTGCAATTAGATTTTTTAACCAATTAAACATATATCTCTCCTTTCTTATATTTTACAATATTTTTTATCATTATAATACCTTTCTTTTTGGTATTTTGCTGTCAGCACTTGATACACAAGATTCTGTCATACAAGGCATTGGCTTGTTGAATAAATTGAATCCAGTTTCAATGTTGCCTAATGGCACATCACGACAACTGTAACTACGTTTGATACTGCCATCGGGTTCACGTATTATAATTCCTTGATATCCTGAATTGCATAACCACCCTTTAAATTTATTAAAGTTAAATGCATTGAAACGTTCTGCTTGGTCCATGTACCATTTTTTACCAGTTGAGTCTTTAAACTCTACTTGGAAATGTGCCGGTACTGAAACATCATTGCGTTCTTCGGTGTCTTGTGGCATGGCAAATTTAGGTTTTGGTCTTTCAACATACTTACGTTTTGATTCTGTGTATGCTCTTTGTGGCATTCCGTTGTACAACTTATCCAACATCTCTTTTGTGTAACCATCAACAACTTTACTTGCAGTTGGATCCGATTGGGGTTTGAGTGTTACGTTGATACCTTGCTCGTGAAAAAATAATGCATTGTCATAATATTCATCGAATTTCTCAGGTACCATAACCATATTGATTGTGACTTGTACATCATGCTCTTGGCACAATACTAATTTGTCTGCAAGGTCCTGCATTTTTTGTGGTGTGTTCACGTGTTCGGTATGCAGACTTGCAGTGATAGATGCCCTGTGAAAAGGTTTGGCATAGTCAACATATGTTTGGAACCATTTGATAGGTCTGGAACAATTACTTGTCATGTGTATAGATGTATAATTTGTGTTGGATACGTCATCGGCAAGATATTTTAAAATATCTAAGTACCCCGGATGAAATGTAGGCTCGCCGCCCGACAAACTAAAATGGAAACTATTGAATCCGTTTTGTCTTGCTTGTTTTTTTATTTCATCTATTGTTGCCAAACACAATTCAGTTGGTCTGTGATCTTTTTTATCCGACCTTGCGTATGGCCAGCAATAAGAACATCTGTAATTACAAAATCTACCCAACAACCAACTGACAGTAAAAAGGTCTCTGTACAATAATGTTCTTTGCCCAACCGATACAAGATCGTTGTAAGGAATCTTTGTAAAGTCGTAATTACTCCATTTTAAATCCATTATAATACTAATCCTTTATATTTCTCATCTAAATATTTTGTTTGTCTCAAATCCATTGGATCTGTGCATCTAAACTTTTCACATACTACAGGTTTTGTAGGTAATTGTACAGAGTCGTCCATTGTATAAATGTTTGCTAATGGACCGCCCTGGAAACAGTTTCCTATAAAAATATCTCCGTTGGGTGCAACTTTTAATAGTGTAACTCCAGCATAACAAGTCCAACCTTTGAAGTTTGTTTTGTATTCGTAATTCAAACTGTTGTAATGATATGATTCTTCTTTTATAGATCCGTCTTCGCCTTCTACGAAACCTAATAACCATTTTCTTTCCGCGGCAACACCTTCGTACATTTTTTGTAGTACGTCTCTGTCATCTTCACTGTACCAACGTTCTTCTCTCTCATATATTTCTGTCACATCACTTGCATTGGACCAATCCGGAGCAACTTTGGTTTCCTCATCAACATCTTTCACACTTGGTTTGGTTTTCCATTTATAATTGCCTTTGTCTGTTTTAACTTTGCTTTCTGCAACAAACATATCTTTTTGAGGACGTATTACTCTATGTTCAATTTTTTGTATTCCAAAATCTTTGAAGTGTGCTGTCATGTCTGCAATCTCTTTGTTGAATCCAGGCAGTACCATAAAACGTGCAATAAATTGTTTGGGTTGCATTTGTCCTATGTCCCACCCTTCTTTATCTTTAGGTATGTTGCTGTTCCACTCTCTTCTGAACGTTTCCAACTGTAATGCTTTTTCTGTAAAGTCATTTAACTTGGGTGTGATGTGTTCAAAGTGTAGACTGTATGTAATGTTGTCTACTAGTTCATACATCTTGTACATATATTCAATTGTTCTACTGCCGTTCGTACACACAGATATTTGATATTTTTTGTCCTGTAGATATTCTAATAATTGCATGAAGTCAGGATTGAGTGTTGGCTCTCCACCAGTTAAACTCCAGTGAATGTTTGTGCCATATCTTGCAACAATCTTATCTACAAAAATTTTCATTTTTTCAAAAGGTACGTGTTTAGAATAGTTGTCATGTATAAAGTCAGCACAATAAGAACAAGCAAAGTTACATCTCTTACCGATGTACCAATCAATCATCATTGTTTTAAGTTTGTTGTGCTTGTATTTTGTTGCTACTAGTTTAGACATTTTCTTTCCTGTATTTTGGTATGTTGATGTCTCCTTCTTCAAACAGCCTATCAAACTTTTTATCTTTGTCCCAATACTTGTTCTGATTACAGTTATTTGCACAGATCTGTGGGTCACAAGTGTTCCATTTGTTCATAAGCATATCCCACCAAGGATCTTCCATTATGTCACGCAAAGAACGTGAGTTTAAATCATTATTAAAATCTTTAAAAAACGGCATGGTATCAGATTTGTGTCCTGATTTTGTGTCAATCAAATATTCATCAATCACTTGCCATGAATGGAAATAACAACAAGGCAATACTTTGAACTCATGTGTGATATACATCATATTTTTCTTCATTACTTTACAAGCAATTTCTTTTGCCTGTACTGTGGCCGCATTGTATCTAATTTTTTCTTTTGGTGTTACCGATGGAGCATCAGGAACTTTATCACCCATTCCCTCATTTCTGGCATATGAATTATCTTTTGGATCATAATGTCTCACAGATGGTTCAGATATGAATGTCATAAAACCCATGTCTTTGGCCATACGTTCTGCTTCGGCTACTTGATGTTCGTTGTGCTTGAATATAATGTACTTCCATTCTGCTATTCCGCCTGCATCAATATATGTTTGTGCATTTTCCATTATTTTGTCAAAGTCTGTTCTTATTCTGTACAGAGGATTGGTATCTTTTAATCCATCAACACTGAAAGTGACCTGCATTTTTTTACTGTGTTTATCAGGACCTGAGTTGTGACTGATTCTTCCTAACTCTTTCCATACTTCTTTTGATCTGAGAGATCCGTTTGTATCTATTGTAACACTCTTAAATCCTGCGTCTGCACACAACCTAAATATTTCCACTGCTTCTGGATTCATCATCGGATCTCCGCCAACACCTGCCATGTATAAAACCACTTTAGATGGATCAGGAATCTGAGACACAAAACTTTCCATTTGCTTTAATGTAATATGTCCTTTTTTAAATCCAGGTCTTTCTTGATCCGTACCTAACAACTGTCTAATACACAGAGGACATCTTGCGTTGCAATGACTAGAAA
>Ga0208763_1000156_pt1 | contig 15191 bp, 17 predicted proteins | sample ETNtaG_20_FD_185756 | JGI IMG/M metagenome (GOLD analysis project Ga0208763, IMG submission 185756) | Marine microbial and viral communities from oxygen minimum zone, Eastern Pacific Ocean - ETNP201306PF45B (SPAdes) (version 2) | ecosystem: Environmental > Aquatic > Marine > Oceanic ... | reverse complement strand
TAATACTCTTTTACATACTCTAAATTTTTGGACTTACTTGACCTCATCCAAGGTGCAAATCTTTTACGTGTCCTTAAACTATTTAGTAAAAAGTCATATTGTAACTTTTTGTCTAGATGATGATTACGATTCATTTCATTAACTAACTGTATCGTATCACCAAAAGGGGCGAGACATTTGTTTACTACAAATGCTGGGTATTTCTTTTCCCACATTGGGTCACCACTATCCATTAAATTATTTTTACCATAATTAATAGAATTCAAATAATCTTTTAATTCATACATCGCTTACTCCATTTATATAATTCAACAGTCTGATTAAATGCGTCCATATATTTTGCATCATTTATATCAGGTTCTATTTCAACTTCTTTTTTTAGCTCTTCTTCAATAGAAGAATTTTTTATATTACCCAAAATATGTCTATCTGAACCAGGTCTATCTATAAAAGCTGCCTCTTGATAATAGTATATATCACCTCTCGGGTCAAGGGCAATCTTTACTTGTGGCGATTGTCTTTTAGTTAATTGATCTACCGAAGTTACTCTTAATAGTTTTGTTTCCAAACCTTTTAGTAATTGAGATAAAGAATAACCATAGTCAACTCTTATACCTCTCTTTTTTATTTCAGTATCAAATTTTAAAAGATACTCTGTCAAAGTTTTTCTCTCTTCAATCTCATAATGAAAAGCAAAGTCTTCACGTAAAGATAAATTATCACATCCACCTATGTAATCAATGTAATCAATTACTTTTAATATGTTTTTATAGTTACTTGGTAATAGTATATAATTTAAATATAACTTAGTTCTATTTTCAATCTTATTATAATTTTTTAAATTTTCTTTTACAACATGCCAACCCTTATTATGTTTTGTTGTGTTTTTATATTCTTCTTCATCTATACCATACAAAGATACTCTAATATGATCTAACGAATTAATATATTCATGTTTTTTAATATACTTGTTATTAAGTAAAAAAGCATTCGTTAACATTCTACATTTATACCCACCATCATGTAAGTTTTTAAATATTTCACCTATGTAAGGTGTTGTCAGTGGTTCTAGTCCACCACCTATACCAAAAACTCTAGGGTCTTTACCACTATCTTGTTCTATTACTTGTTTAAAGTAAAGATATGATTCATATGCATCATCAACAACAGAGCCATGATTTCTACCACAGAAAGAACAAAAAAACATACAACTCGTACCAGGAAATATGTTTATACGCCAAGGGTACATGTATTTGTTATCTATCGAGGCTTGCATATGTCCACCATCTATCGCACCCTGAATACTTTTTAAATATATTTTATTTTCTTCTCTGTCAAACATTGTTTAATATATTCTCCACCATCTAAATCGATATCTGGTATGTCCTCTTGTTTAATTTTCATTGTCTCTTCGATACCTCCTAATATTAAATCTATATCTAAATCTTTTTGTGGTATCCAATGGCAACCACCCTCGTCTGAATATCTAGATGTTCTATAAGTTTCTTCGTTTCCTATGACATTATTATTTACATCATATAATTCAGATGATGAATATTCATTTGGAACAACTAACGCTGGTGTTTTTGTAATATTTAAATCAGTAAAAGTCATATAACCTAAAGATGTAAATGCCATTTTATGCACAGACAAATAATCTCTAAATTCATTTACACTTGGTCTTTTAATTAAATTAATATTTCTATCCTCTGCCATTTTTAAAATATCTTTTGGTGTCTTATCACCAATAATAAAAGATATTTTTAAACTAGGAATTGCTTCTTTTACTTCAAGAAATAATCTTTGATACTTATGAGTTAGTTTATACCAATCACCACCAGATACTAATATACCATCTCTTTTATCAACACTTGGTTTGGTATAAGGATATGTAACATAACCAGTATTATAAACTTCACAATCTATCATGGGGGTTTCATATAGTTGCTCAGTTGCATCTAAAAAATTATAGTCACCAGCAAAAAACACACCATCATAATATTCATTTAATCTATCAATATAGAAATACATTTCCTTTGGTTGAATCCAAGGTATATCTCTATCTAATGAATAAATTTTTTTGTTGTTTTCTTTTGCATGTTCTAATATATCTAAAACACCACCATGTTGCCATTTATAACCCCATTGTTCAGCCCAAAATGGGTCCCAACCATATCGACCAAAAGGATATCCCTCTGTAATAATTACATCTGGGTCATACTCTCTATAATCTTGATATAAATCGTTATAGACTTTATCATGTCCAAAAAATTCAGTATCAGTTGATTTACCTGTAAAAGGTCTAGTTACAATAAGTCTGTTTGTTATGTATTCGCCTAAAGCCTTTGCTCTATTTGCGTGACCTACGCCTTGATTACTTTGTACTAATACTAAATGTTTCATCACCAAATTTTTTATAGACAGGCCAATTATGAATGTCTGGGTACCAATCCCAATCTTTTCTTATTGGCTTTTTGTCTTTCACCTTTTCAAAATTTTTTAATCCTATTTTTGCTTTATGTGGTGTCATATAATAATGATAACCAAATAAATCTATGTATTGTTTATTCCATGGTACGCTTGATCTTTGCCTACCATCATAACACATTATCCTTAATAAATCAGCATCTTCTTTATTATCTAGAAGTATCATTCCACCTCTATCTGTACTTAAATGTTTTCTATAAAAAAAACTTAAACACATTTTTGTGCCTGGTTCATAACCATTTCTTTTCCAATATACAGCTGCATCAATTGTTTCTTTTGTTAAATAATGATACCCATGCCAACGAACATCACCCCAATTGAATGTCCAATTATTTTTAATTAACATGTTTGGTACTGAAACATAAGTGTGAAAAGGTACAGTTATTGGTCTAACTTCTCTACCTTTTTTCATTTTTTCTAATCTTATGCTAAGTTCAAGGGCATTTGTACAACAATCTGTGGCGACCGCATATGGAGCACCAAAGAATTCTGCTATCTTGTTTTCAAATTCTGTTACAACATGCCATTCGTTTTTCATTCCTAGACCTGTCTGTAAGAATTCGCTTGTGTCGGAGTCGACTTTATTCTCATACATCGTAACATGTATTTATCCTATTTAAACTTTATCTGAGACATTAATTCAGTCATACAAGCAAGCATATTAATCTCTTGATCTGCGACAAAAGCTGACTTATATTGATAATCTGCGATAATTACAACAGCATGTGGTATTGTGCTATGATCTAAATTGTCATATAAAGAATTATAAATTGTTCTAAAAATTCTTGATGGGTCATTATCTAAATTGTTAACAATCCACTTACGAACATTTGTAAATTCTTTTGCCTTCATAAAACCAACAAGTTCTTTTATATTTTCGCTTGAAAGATTAACAAGTATACCTGCATCTATTTGACCAGATGATGAATACCTTTGTAGTTCATTTAAACATCTTCGCCAATCGGGAAAAAATTTATTAATTAATTCTGCAACTGCTTTAGGTTCAGATTTAATTTGTTCTTGACCAAGAATATCTTGAACTCTTTTGAAAAAAGATTCTGCAAGTTTAATTCTTTCACCATTGCGAATAGTAAAATCAATGTTAGAACATCTAGAATGAATTGGTGGTATTAATCTATTTTTATAATTACAAGTAAGAATAAAACCACAGTTCTTATGAAACTCTTCCATAAATCCACGTAAGGCCGGCTGAGTTGATTGAGGATTAAGATAATCTGCCTCGTCTAGTATGATATACTTCCTACCACCTTCTAACGATACAGTTGATGCAAAGTTTTTAATCTTGGTACGTAAAACATCAATACCAGATTCCTCTGAACCATTTATTAACATCCATGTACTACCAATCTCTTCCACCATTGCTTTTGCAATAGTAGTCTTACCAGTTCCAGCAGAACCAGATAAAATTAAATTGGGAATATGTTTGTCTTTTACAAACTCTGAAAATGTTTTCTTTAACTCAGTAGGTAGAATACAATCTGCTACTGTCTTTGGTCGATACTTTTCGACCCACAAAAATGTTTCCATAATTAAGCCTCATATGTTGATTCAGGTTCTAACGCAATCCAATATTCTACATTCTTGTTTGAGTTTTTAAAGTTACTGATATTTTTTTGTGATATTGTTATATCATATGTGCCAGGTAACAGTTTCATATTCTCAACTTTAAAATAGAACTTAAACGATTTAGCATTAGAATTACAATCTACATCGATAGCATAATTATTGGCAGTAGTATTCTTTTTATCGCATACCATTAACGATACACCAGCATCTGTTTTTTCGAGAACCATATCTGGTGCTTGAACGACACTAGCTGCACGTTTTAGTTTTTCTATGTCTTCACTTGTCAAAGTCAATTTAACATCTTCACTTGGCATTGTTATCATCTTACTAGGACTTGTAACAACACTAGGGTCTGAATACCAATATTTAAGAGTTGCTTTAGAACCCTCATCTTTCATTGTCATAAATTGATCTTGAAAATCAAGAACTGGTTCAGCAAATAAAGATAACGATTGTAAAAACTCATTCAAGTCATAAATCGCTACTTCTTTAGGAAACGTTTCAGTAACGTCTGCCTTTGCTACAATATTTTTCATTGCTGACATTGTAGTCATGGTGTTACCTTCTTTAATAACTAAATTCATGTTTATGCTACTAAAGTTTTTAAGCACACCAATAGTTTCATTGCTTAGTTTCATATTTCACTTTCTCCATTATCATTTTCTTCACTCGACATTAACAGTATAACATAATGAATTGCTTTTAGCAAGTCTTTTCTGTTTCTGCCATTCTTCTTACCATACCTTGCAAGATATTTTATTGCATTGGCTTGACAAAAATCTTTATCTATTCCAAGTTGTCTTAGCAAATCTTGAACTTGAATCTTACCATCTTTACCAACACTATAATGTTGGTTATATGTATTTTCAATATACTCTCTAACTTCAAATAAAATTTTATCTTCGTTATATTTCATAATCAATACCTATTTCAATTACAGGCGACTCATCCAAATAATTTTGTGGTGGGGATGATGTAATTCTATTGAAACTAGGATATATTATTAATACACCTGGTTCCGTTGTTACAGTTTCAAATCCCTCTGGTCTTAATGGATGATCGTTTAACTCAACACTATTCCATTGAAAATCAAATTTGTTACCACCATCTGTAAACAGTAATGCTTTTAATTTATGATCGTATTCTTCATTCTTACCATTACCATATAATCTAAAATCTATCTTTAATTGTTTTTCTATTCCGTAAGATTTTTTTAAAAATGTTTTACCTATTTGTTTAAATATATTTTCTAGATTGTCTCTAAATTCTTGATTAGGATTTTGTATACCTTCATTTATTTCTTCTATTATTTCTTTTGGAAACTCAACACGCATCATAGGACAAGCAATTTTATTTCTTAACTCAATTGCTAGACCTTTGTTAATCTCTTGTTGTTTTTGTTTTAATTCGTTTTCTTTGTTAAGTTTATCGGTTTCTTCTTTATTTAATTTTGCTTGTCCACCATCTTTTAAACCGCCTGGCTCTAGATCAAATACTTTTACCATAATTTAAATCTCTCTAACTTCTCTAATATTTTTTTGATAGGTTCATAAACTTGCCATATCTCTTTTATATGTCTATCAAGTTTCTTTTCAAGTTTATCTAATTTCTTTTCTATTCTATTCAACTGTTCATTCATTATATTAAGCCCAAGATACAACAAAAGAGGCCTATTTGTCAAGGCCTCTTTTATGTTTTAGAGGTTATATTACTTTACAGTAATTTGTCTTAATTTTCTTGCCTCTGGTATGATTTTTTCCATAGACACTTTTAATAGACCGTCTTTTAGTTCAGCCCCATTTACTTTTACATCATCTGCAATTGTAAATTGTTTTTTAAAGTATCTTTTAGAAATACCTTTATGCAAGATACCATCGTTGTCCTCAACTTCTTTTGTGTCTTTATCTTTGATAGACTCGATAGTTAATATACCATTTTCTACCTCAACTGATATGTCTTTTTTGTTGAAACCTGCTAGTGCGATTTCTACATTGTAACTATTCTTATCAGTTTTTACAATGTTATATGGTGGGTAATTACTTGAACCCATACTTACCATTGAATCGAAATGATCGAACATGTCGTCAAATCCTACTGAAAATGGTCTTAATTGATTGAATATGCTTAGATTGGTCATGATTAGTACCTCCTTATATTAAGCAAAGTTAAGTTTGACACCTCTTATGAGCGTGTCATGATTATTTATATAGGGATTGACCTCTGAAAAGTCAACCCCTAAAATAAATTTTATATTGCTGTGTCGACCTCTTCTTCTTTTTCGTCTTCCTCAACCTTAGTTTGGTCGTCATTGTTTAGAGTGTCAACTGTAACTCCAGCATCAATCTTAGTGTAAAGATTTAAGAATGACTCTTTAGTATCATCATCAAATCTAGCAACACATAACTCAATCGCTTTCATTTTATCGCCAAAGATAGAAAATGCTTTTACGATGTGGTCAAGTCTTCTAGTTGATATAATCTCATCAACACCACCATCGTAAAAAGTTTTTCTGATTACTTCAGCCCAAGTACATAAGTTGGCTGCAAACTTCTTATCAGTTTTACCATACTTATCCATAGAACCAAGAATAATCTTCTCTTCTACTTTTTTGTTGGCATAAGGTTGTTCGATTGTGATAGCAAATCTTTCTAGAAATGCTTCGTTCAAAACATTCGTTCCGATAAATCTACCATCCTCAGAACCTTTACCTTTAGTATTCGCTGTCGCAATAATATTAAATCCAGCTTTTGGTGTAATCCATTTATTTACTTTTTTAAGATAAACACCTTTACCTTCTAATACTGGTTGCAAACACATAAGTTTGTTAGAACCTAAATCACATTCGTCAAGCAATAAGGTACAACCCTTTTCCATTGCTTCAACAATTGGACCAGGAACAAATTTAGTCTCACCATTTACAAGTCTGAAACCACCAAGTAAATCATCTTCGTCAGTTTCGATTGTAATGTTAACTCTGATTAAGTCTTTTTTGGCAGCTGCGTGAACTTGCTCTACCATAAGAGTTTTACCGTTACCAGATAGACCAGTAATAAAGATTGGGTAAAACATACCAGACTTAACAACCTGATTGATTGTAGAGTAATGACCCCAAGGTACAAAACCTTGAAACTTACTAGGAACTAAAGAGTCCATACCTGAGTTACTTGCAATCAAATTGACTTTCATCGCATCCTCAGTATTATTTGAGACAGTTGATTGTGAAACCTCTTTAGTCTCAACTTCAGCATTGTCTGATGGTAATTGATATTTACCGTGACCTACTTTGTAAGCAGGTTTCTTGAACCAACTAGGATTTGAAAATCCATTGTTAGTTGCAAACTCATTGATCTCGTTTCTTCCAACGATTGCACCGACTCCAAAATGTTTTGAAGCAGCATCAATGAACTTTTGTTTATTTGGTGTTAACATATAACCTCTCTTTCATTATTAATAATAACATAGTATAGTGTTGATTGTCAACCATATAATGTGGTCAAATAAGCTAGTAATATCAATCATTTAAGCGACCATCCCTATGAATTTGTTAAGTAATTGTCTATTTACTGTCTTAGCACCACTAGATTTCATGAAAGCTTTTGCAATCTGATTCGATTTTGCACCTTCTTTGATTGTCAATACTTCATCCTCAGTTGCTCCAAGTGGGCCTCTTGGTAAGATATAGAACTCATCATAACCTTGAGTTGTGCAAACTAATACTTTATCTTTTTTAAGTTTTTTCTGAGCATCTAATATCTTTTGCTCGTCTCTACCTCTAGACCAACCCATTTTTCTGCAAATAGTATTTACATCAACTCTACCATGTCTACCTCTGCCCTCGACAAAGAATCCTACAATATTAACAGTAGGTAATTGTTTTTTTAACATGTCTAATAATACTTTAGTTTGACCACCTCTGTAACTGTACATACCATCAACACTCATTGCTTTTACCATTCTCTTTTTATCTGCGTAAACAATATCGTGATCGTATGGTATAGATATTGGTTGAACTGTTTGATCTTTGTATTCTTCTCTAGGATAATCATAAACATATTCACAACTATGACTATCACCGTCAGTTAAGAATATGACATTTGTTTTTTGAACTTTAGTTTGTTTTTGAAAATTTTCTACAACATCAGCTGCACAAATTAAAGCATGATTAAGTGGTGTACCACCTAGATTGTATTCTTCTTTTACATAAGACAAATCATATAACGTAGCATAATTATCATTGAATCTGCTTTGATGATAACTTGTCCATTGATGATACATCTTCATACAGTTTTTCATTTGTTCTTCTTGCTCTTGTTTATTCATATTAGAACTAAACAACTCAATTAGTTTTAATTCTTCAATACACATATCACCAAGTATAATATCTTGTTGATATTTGTTATGATTGCTTTCGCCATATCTATTACTGATTCTATGTTCTCTATCTGAAAAAGCAATTACTTGAAAAGGTATCTTTGTTCTATTACAAAACCAAATCAAGTTAAATAATTGTTTCATTGTAAATTCCATATTGTCAGCCATTGAACCAGACCAGTCAACATACATAACCATTCCATGATTAGTTGCACCAGGTATAGTAGTCATTTTTGCAAACAAGTCATCATTGTATTTGTAAGTATGTAACTTACTCATATTAAGTACACCAGTTTTAGAAACTGTTGCTCTCTTATATAAATCTGCTTGTTTTTTCATTTCAAATTCTTTAACCATATATTGAACTACTTTTTTGTTATCGTTAACAAGTTTAATATATTCTGTATTGAAATAATCATTAACAGCATCTGGGTCTTTTTTGTAATGCTCTTTTAAATCTGATAACATAGTTTTATATGGAACCATCAACTTTGATAAATCAGTTTTCTTAGGAATATTAACATACGTTCTATCTTTTGCTTTGTAATCGTTATGACCATCCATTGCTGATTGATACGCTGAATCTGTATGAGAAACTAAATCACCTTTGGCACCAAGACCTGCACCTTCTCTACCTACTTGTCCATCTTCTTTTTTATCTTCTTGTTTTGGATGACCACCAGTATCAGCTTGATCGTCTTGACCATCTTGCATATCATCACCACTAGAATCTTGAACATCTTCCTCTGCATCATTTGAAGAACCAGAGTCGCTTTCACTCGACTCTGAATCTTCTTGTTTAGGAGCATTATTAGGAACATTAACTTTTAATTCTTTTTTCTTCTCTTCCTCAGTTTTCTTTTTGTGATAACCAGAAATCTCAATTGCAAGTTTAATAACATCGTCAGCAGTTTTACATTTTGCAACTTTGTCAGCAAGTAATTTTTCTTCTACTGTAAATCCTACATCAAGACCAGTTTTGAAATAGATATTAATTTTATCAATAACATTAAGTTTAGATAAATCTTTGTTATTAATACCAAAGAAATCTCTTTGTAATAATTCTTTGTAACCTTGAGTAAAGTTTTTTCTAGAACCAGGATATCTGTTTTGTATCATTGCTTCAATTCTAGCATCTTCGATAACGTTAACAACAGATTTATCAATACCTTCTTTGTGAATTTTTTCTAACATATCTAAAGGAGTCCATAATGAGTGGCCAACTTCATGACATACGAACATGTCATAAACGTCATTAGATATTTCTGTTTTGAATATTGGTAGAACTAATTCTCTTTTCTTAACATCAAAAGAAGCGGTTCTAGTTTTTTTGTGAACTACTGAAATATCTTCTTCAGCAAGTAATTTTGCAATAGTTGACTTTTTCATCTGTGATATAACCTCTCTCATACATATAAAGTATCAGGTGAGGGTGTAATTGTCAAGGCCTAAAAAAGCAAGTAAAATCAAGGGTTTTAGAGGGGGTACCCTCTATTTTGTTGAATATTCGTGTATTTTTGACGCTATGAATCGTTGTGCTTTCTCATTTGGATGTGCATCTTCTATACTGATTCGCCAACTAGAACCCATAGATAAATTTAATAAATCTACAATATTATATCCACCCAGATGATCTAACATTGGCCATCCCATAAAATTTTCAATACTTTCTACTAGAGGATGTTTTATTATATTATATGCAAAAGGTGTATCTAAGGTTTCACCTTCAACGAGCTGAGGGATTGGTTTCATTGCTTGAACGGCAGTATATTTAATCCCTAAATTTTTACAAATACTTTGCATTGAATATATGTAATTCATATTTGTGTCTATAAGTTGTTGCATACTAGGAAATGGACGACTCCACGTTCTTTGATAAAATGCTTGTGTTTTATTGTATTCATCATTTTCTAATCTAGGAACAACTGATTTATAACCATTTTTTGTTAAAAAGTCTTGTCTTGCCCATTCTGACCACATAACATAAACATGTTGTACATCATCAATATTATCCCATATTTCATTGAGTACTGAGTGATATATCGCATGATTACCAAAACCTGAGTGTCCTGTGTTAATCACTTCACATTTACTTAACTCGCCAATGATTTCTGGCCACATCTTATAATCAAGTGGTTTAGGTTTTGCATATTTTGGTTGAGAACCATCTGCAAAAGAACATCCACCCGTAATAATAATTTTAGACATTTATGTACTCCATTATTTTATTTCCTATAAATTTGTGACCTATTTCATTTGGATGAGCATCCTCTTCACTAACTTTATAAGCATTTTTGTATTCTTTTTTAAGTAAATCTACCATGGTAAATCCACCTAGCTTTTTATCCATTGGCCATCCATAAAAATTTTTTATATGTTCTAAGTATGGATGTTTTATTAAAATACTTGGTAAAAATCTATCATTCTCCATTGCTTGACAAGCAGTATATTTAATATTTAATTTTTCACATATTGCTTGCATTGAAAATATATAATTTATATTTGTATCTATGAGTTGTTGTATATTAGGCATCGATGCTGTAAATTCTTTACCATGTATATGTTTATGAGGAAAGTTTTTAGTAAAAGATTCATTATACCATTTTATGACATCACTTTCTTTTATTCCCCAATAAAATGGGTGTAGTGATACATAATCTCCACCAGCTTTACCACCCATTCTTGTTGAACTTGCAAAACTATCAATTAAAAAATCTTGCCTTGTCCAATCTGACCACATAACAAATACATGGTCTACTTTATGTTTCATTATTGCATTTAGAGTAGTGTGATATATCGCATAATTACCAAATCCACATCTACCAGTATTAATAACTTCACAATCAAGTTTTTCACCTATGACTTCTGGCCACATCTTATAATCTAATGGATTGGGTGAGGCAAATTTAGGAAAATCCTTATCTGTAAAAGAACATCCACCAGCAATTATTTTAGAATACTTTGACATTATATTTTTTCTCAAATCTTTGGGCATCTGCCCAAGTGCTACACATAGGTCTTCCTTTTATATTCAAACTTGTATTTAGTAACATAGGACAACCTGTTCTATCATAAAACTCTTCTAGTATTGGTCTTAATATACTGATATTATCTTCCTCTACACATTGAACTCTAGCAGTACCATCAACATGTGTAACTGATTTTAAATCATGTTTTGCTTTAGATACAAATTGCATATATCTATTTTTACGACCATCAAAATACTTATCAAAATATTCTTCTAGTATTGCTGGTGCAAACGGTCTAAATTTTTGTCTTTGTTTTATTTCATTTACTGTATCTTTAATATTTAATCTAGGGTCTGCAAGTAAACTTCTATTTCCTAATGCTCTTGGCCCAAACTCTTCTTTACCATTTACTATTCCACATACTCCATGTTTAAGTAAATGATCTACAATCTCCTTTACATGACTTTGACCATTCCCTGCAGCTAAGCCAAGATAAGGATGTTTCCATTTTAATTTTTTCTTTTCAACTAATGCAGCTGCACCTAAAGATGAACCTGCATCTCCTGGCGCTGGTAAAATCCAAACATTAAATCTATCTGGTATCTTACTGTTAGCAACACAATTTAAAGCACAACCACCAGCTAATACTAGATTACTATATTCACAATATTTTAGTAATTGTAAAAACTTAGTCTCATATAAATTTTGTACACTAGCTGCTAAGTCATGTGGGTGTGCATGTGGAAATATCCTACCAACACCTTTATGATTGTTTTCCTCTAGTAAATATTCTAAATCATATCTAGGTTCTCCAAACGCAGCCATACCCATTGTAATATATTCGTCTTCATTTGGTTTTAGTCCTAATCTTTTAGTGATTGCTGAATATAATAGACCAAGTGAATAAGGATAATTCCATGACTTAATTTTTTTCATTTCATTATCTTTACATTCCCATATGGATACAGTATTCCATTCACCAATAGCATCTATAACCAATACGTTACATTCATTAAATGGTGAAGTGTAATAACCTGCAGCTGCATGTGTCTCATGATGACCAAAATAATTGTCATATTTTCTTCTAGGGTTTTGCCATTTTTGACCAGCAAATAATCTTCTAGTATTTTTTAAGAAAGGTTTTTCATAAAAATTTAATGTGTCATATTTAACAGGTATTAGATTTAAATCAAGAATTGGGTCATTCTTAATTTTAGTATATCTCTCACTATGTCTAGCTGATATTATTTCTTGTCCATGTAATACAGTTATAGCTGCATCATGAAAACCTTCAGATATTCCTACGTGTATCATTATTCATCTTTACTTATGTCTATTTTGTTTTCTCTTAACTTACGATGATATTCATCTTCTTCAATATCATTTTCGTAAATGTAAACATCATTATCTTTTGGTTTCTTTTTAAAGTAAGATAAAAATGTTGACCAGTATAATTTTATATAAAGTTTTAATTTGTATAGTGTCATTTTGCTATCCTAGAAAAGTTTTGTACTTTTTCAAATCTAATACTATGTCTAAATTTATCAGCTAGTTGGTCACCTTTGTGGGATATAACAAAAGTATTTTCCTCAGATAAAGTATTTAAAATTCTTAAAAACTCATCTGTGCCTTGACCATCTAAACTACTGTCAAATATTTCATCTAGTATTAGTAAGTTTGTATTAGTGCTGTTTTTCATTTTTGCTACTGCTCTCCAAGTGAATAGCAATGCTAAATCAATTCGCATTTTTTCACCTTCACTAAAAGAAGCATAATTAAACGTATCTCTAAATCTAGACTTGATAGTTTCATTAAAGTTTTCATCTAGATTAAAGTTTACGTAAAAGTCCATTGACATGAGATACTTGTTAATTAACTGATTCATAATAGGTAGATACTGTTTAATAATTTTAGTTTTAATACCTGTATCGTTTAACATGTCTCTAGCTGCCATGATGTAAGTTTTATCATCTTTTAATTTACTTCTTTGATGTTCAATTTTTTTACAATCACCTTTCATCTGATCTAGTTTGTCTATATCTTTTTGTGATACACTACCAGTTTCAAAGTTTGATATATCTTCTTCTAACTTTGTATTATATTTTTTTAATTCTGATATAGAACTAAGTATCTCTGCCTGTCTAACTTCATTATCTCTTATCTTTTGTGTTACACCTGTTATTTCTTCTAAACGTTTATTAACAACTAATAATTCTTCTTTAAGTTTTGTTGCACCTTCAACGATTTCTTTGACTTTGATTTCTTTTTTGTTAACCATTTTTTCTTTATGAGATTGTTGTATATCTTGTTCACAGGTTGGACACGAATCATTATTCTTAAAGAACTCCATATCTTTTGTTAATTGTTTATGTTTTTCAGTCAAAGTAGCACGTATATTATTAAGTTTACTTAATTTGTCCTCTATTACTGTCTTATCATTGATTTCACCCGCTAAATCCTCGCTAGCAGTCTCTAGCAGGGCTTTTTCTTTCTCTCTGTCTGTTAGTATCGTTTTATTAGAATCAAATAAATCTTGTTTCTCTTTGATAATTTTATCTTTATTTTTTTTCATATCATCGATATAGTTTGTTTGCATGGCTATCTTTTCTACTGCTAACTCAAACTGATAATCCATATCTTTGATATCATCTTGCAAATCTTTTAGTTGATTTTTAAGTATCATATTCATTAAAGAGAATATTTTAATATCAAGTATCTCTTCAACTACCTCTCTTCTATGTACTGCTTTCAATTGCATAAAAGGTACAAAAGTTGATGACCCTAATATTACAACCTGAGTAAATGATCTATAATTTAATCTTAATACATTTTGTTCTAAATACTTTTGATAGTCTCTAGAGTTTGCTTCTTGATTAATCATTTCACCATTTTGGTATATTTCAAACTTACTAGGTTTAATACCTCTAACAACTTTCCATTGATTAGTACCAATTCTAAATTCTACTTCAACAACTGCTTCTCTATCATTAACAGTATTGACTAATTGTGATTTACTGATTACTCTAAATGGTTTGCCAAATAAACTAAAACATAATGCATCAAGTATTGTTGACTTACCTGCACCATTCTCACCAACTATGAGTGTTGTATTCTGTCTATCTAAATGTATCTCTGTAAAGTTGTTACCTGTAGATAAAAAGTTTTTCCAACGTATCTTTTCAAAATGTATCATAATTTGTATTCAAAGTTTTGTGTTTCTTTATTGATGTGTACTTGTTTTGCACCATTACTAATATGAAAGTGTGTTGCCATTGTTGTCAATGGTGATAGTGTTACCAATCTACTAAATTTATTTTCTATAGTCCAATCTCTTAATTTTTGTATGATCTCTCTACCTGCACCTCTTTTTCTTGACCAAACAGTATATGCAATAACTATCTCACCACGTTGTCCGTCTTGATTTGCAGCTTGAGACATGTAATCCATTTCTCTAACTGTATAAGGCACTTCGGGGCATAACGCAATACAAACTATTGCTTCTATTTCATTATTATATTTTAGACCAAATATTTTTCTACCATTTGTAATTCTAAATCCTAAAGTAAGTTCTGGTCTAACTGGGTCTTCAGATACATCAATGTCATCAAGTTCTACTAACTCTGTACCTTTAACCCATTTAAAAAAATCGTTTATATTATCTTTCCACTTTTTCATAATTCATTTCCCCAACTATCCCAACCTTTTCGTTCTCTTCTAGCAAAAAGTTCAACATAAGGACCATCTAATAATTGTTCTATTCTATTATATACGTCATCT
>Ga0208763_1000155_pt1 | contig 15242 bp, 29 predicted proteins | sample ETNtaG_20_FD_185756 | JGI IMG/M metagenome (GOLD analysis project Ga0208763, IMG submission 185756) | Marine microbial and viral communities from oxygen minimum zone, Eastern Pacific Ocean - ETNP201306PF45B (SPAdes) (version 2) | ecosystem: Environmental > Aquatic > Marine > Oceanic ... | reverse complement strand
TTTTGCCTAGTGCGTGTGCTTTTGATCTTGGTAGGCATTTAGGTTTTCCTTCTTTGGAAGAACCCCTTGCACAGTCACCCCTGATCTTTCCATCTGGACCAAAACGTACCCATTTGTCTTTGAACCATTTCTTTAAGTTTTCGTCTAGACCTTCGGCAAAAATTAAGTTGCCATCTGCTCCTACTTTAATATCTTCTTTTTTTACGCAGTTAGGTACACGTTTTCCGAACATGGTCTTCATGCCCTTCTTCTCGTATCCTTTCCAACATTTTTCTGTTACTATTTCTGCGTATCTCATTTTACAAATGCTCCAATCCTTCCGTGTATGTCAGGATGTTTTATATATTTATAGCCTTCTGGAGCCTTGGTACTTTGTCCTTTCCATACGGGCAAATACTCTTGCCTGTCTCCTTCAAAATCTACATTGTGTCTAAAGTGCATTTCAATCACTTTACCACCGATATATTCAACATTTAATCTAGGTCTGTTTCCAAAATGTTTTTTAATCATAGGATGTAATGGTACTTGCTCGTCTACTCGTATCCACTTGTCCCATTTCTGAAGTGTGCTAGGTTTTTTGAATCCTTCTACGCATCTCACCTGTTTGCCTTTGTTGTAATCTACTGTGAAATGCCTTCCTTCGAACCATTCACACCAAAATGTTCCTATAGGTAAATGAGATGTATCTTTTTTCAGATGCATTTTCTTTGCACCCATTCCTAAGCCAAAAACATTTAATACTGGACGTACTATGTAGTCACCTGCCTTTGGCACTTCTATACCTGCAGGTCCGCAATTATATCCTAATTTTTTTGAAAGTATTAATTTGTCCAATGCCCAAAGATCATCGGCCTTTGGATTTTTCCAGTACTTGTCTTCTTCGTCAGGTTGTTGTGTTAATTCAAATAGTTTCACTTTTTACTGTTACCCCAGTTCGCCGCACCTTTTTTACGACACTGAACTAGAGCACCAGAGGCGTAAGCCGAAGGCCAAACTTTGTATCTTGATTTTACTTTGTGATAGCAGGCGTCTTTCTTCTCTGCTAATTTTTCAAACTCTGCTTCTGTGATTCCAACAACTTCGTTAATTCGCATACTACCACTTTCTACACGACCAATATCTTGCTTTAGTTTTAGGTCCTGGATTATCGCAATTATGTCTTGCTCTAAAACTTTTTCTTGCTTTAGGGTTTGATTTTCTAATTCTCATAGTTTTTCTTTTTGCTGAAGAACCACCATGACCAAAATTAACTTTTTTAACGTTGCCTGTTTTTGGATCTTTGACATACACTTTAAATTTCTTTACATCACCTCTCATTGGTTTGTTAAGTGGAACTTTTCTTCCTTGATATTCTGCATCAAATAATTCTGATTCATCTTCTGGATAACCTAAGTAACCAAATGCTTCAAAGAAATCGTCATCATCTTCAAATGTCATTTCGTCTTCTGCAGGGAAATCTTCGTAATCACCTTCTTGAAGCATACCGTTCAATTCTTTTACTAGCATCATTAATTCTTCAAATCCTGCTTCTTCGTCTGGACTTTCAAATGCAGTATCATCAATTGAATTTAGAATGTTTTCAATATGGTTCATTCCTGCTTGTAGTTTTTTTCTGTTAGAAGTAGATGCCTCGTTACTCACGCCATCTATTCTGTTTAAAATTGTTTTGATATCTTCGTAGTGCATTGTCATATAACGTATTTATTTGTTTTTATTCTTTGGCATAGGATTTTCTCCTGTGAGTTTTGGCTGTGCAAACCACAGTTTAAACCACTCATCTGTGCCGGGTTTGATGTTATGTTTTCGCTGATAATCTGCTTTAGCAGTGCCCACATATGATAAATTTTCGCCCATTGAGGGTTCCGTATTTTTATCAATTCCTGCTAGTTTCTTGAGATCCTCGATGTTCATACACATATTTATTTTAATAAATGTGGTATGTGATGTAAAAACTTTAAATTTTCCAAGAACGAAGTTGCTCTTTTGTAGGCTTCATTGGTTTTAATTTTTCAACCTTACCACCTTTAGCCATGAACTCTTTTAATTTTTCAACCTTACCACCTTTAGCCATGAACTCTTTTAATTTTTCGTCTAGTTCTCTTTGTTTTTCTTGTGGTGTTTTTTCGTCTGTGTTTGATGAATAGTTTCTATTGATTCCTGCGAACTTTGGCATTACATATCCTTTGGTATATCGTCGTTAAATCCTGCCCATCTATCATAGTAAGGATCATTAAAATTAGGATCGTCTTCACCTTCAATTGCCAGTACTTCAGGAACATAATGTTTCATCATGTTCTCGATACCAAATTGTAAAGTTTGTTTACTTCCAGCACAACCCGAACAAGCACCTGACATTTGTAAAGTCAACAATCCATCTTTAAACTCTACAAAATTAACTGTGCCTCCGTGACCTGCCACTGCTGGTTTTACGTGGGTTTCAATAACTGCTTTAATACTAGCAACTATTTCTTCATGCGGTCTGCTTTTGCTCTCTTGATTTTCCATAATTTTCTAATGCGTCTTTCACTTTAGTTAGTTGATCTCTGTTGGCTTGATATAAAATTCCGTATCCACCTGCGGCCTGCCATCTTTGAATGTTCACAGGACGGTCATCAATTAATATGTTTGGTGTGCCAGATGCTTTGTCTTTTGCATAAGATTCTTTTCTTCCTGTTACAACTATTTCGTCTGGTGCCGGTATATTATTTGATATCCATACTTTTTTATATTTTGCAGAGTTTTCATGATCACCTCTCAATGGAGATGTGTTAATTGAATAATTTCCACCAGTAAATTTTTTAACCATATCAATCAATGCATCTGCTGTAGGAAATTTTGGCAACGTTGCAAAGAAATCTGTACCTGTAATTTTATTAATTACTTCTTGTTTAAGATCTTTTGTTTTATCGCTTGTGAGTTCTTTCCAATGTGATACACCATATAGTTTTTCTACACCTCCGAAGAAGTCTGCCAGAACTCCGTCCATGTCCAGATAAACAACTGGTTTATTATTCATATTTTCATTATACAACTTTTTGTTGTTTTCGTCAATCTGCTCTCCTAAACGATCTTGTATTCTATCATATAAAACTTTACCAGCATTTCCGCCCATTATTATTTTGGCGAATTCATGCCATTGTCCTTTATTTGCCAATTCTCTTGCCTTTGATGCCGATGCTCCTGCAACACCTTCTTCGTCTGGATCTCTTTGTCCAGCACTAACAACTTCTATGTGATCAAATTTATACAATTCGTTTCCTGCTTTGTCAGGTTTACCATTGTATTGATTTAATAATTTTTGGAAATCAACAACTCTATCAGAACCAGCAATCATTATTACTCTAGTTCTTCCTTGTTCTTGTATTTTTTGTAGTGCTTGTATGATTGTTTTTACTCCAGCATCTCCAATATATAAATTTGGATCATTAATTTGACTAGAAATATAAGATTGTTTTTCTTTAAATGATAGTGGATCTTTTTTATTATTCTGTGAGTGTGATAGGAAAATATATCCCATTCCATTGACTTGTTTAGCCATGGATTGTACTTTATTAATTAATTGTGCGTGTCCTATTGTGGGAGGATTGAATCGACCAAAGGCAAAAACTGCTGTGGATCTATCGTCCTCTTTAAGAAACAGTTCCTTTAGCAACATCGTATTCGCCTTGTTCTATATTTTCTTTTTCTCTATCTGCTAGATCTTGAGCAACTTGCATTCTAACTTCTTTTGGAAACATATCTTTTACATCATCAGTTTGTGAGCCGTATTGTTTTACATATTCTTTTGCGGCATCATCAACAAGATACATCCAAAGTTTTACTGCTAGTTTGTGATCATATACGCCTTTTGCCATCTTTCTTTTTAAATTTAAGATAATAGGCATAAAACGTCTACGATAAAGATCCTCATCGTTCATAATGAACAGATCAAGTTCTCTGGTTGCTTCAGTGTCTATGTTTTCTGTAATAAATTCGTTTGCTTTCATTAAACGTATTTATTCAGGTTTGTAAAAGAACTCTAAACCTGATTTGTTACCTATATACGGTTTGTTTGGATCGTTTTTAAACAATTCAAGTGTTAGGTTAGTACCTATTAACACTACTTTAAGATATTTGTCTGTTTGACTTAAAACTTCTGCTTCTGCAATCTTGCCATTATCCTGGCAAGTTATCTTAATTTGATCCATTTAGCACCATACCCATTATCCACATACCTAATAAAAGAATAGCGACATATCTAGTATATAATGAATAGTTTTTCATTATTGTATACCCGTTATCTCTTATGATTTCTACGTGTAGATCTACTGACTCTGGAGTTACATTTACGTTTACTGTTTGAATATCTTCTAGTTCTTTATCTGTCATATCTAACTATAACACAGATATGGATATTGTCAATCTAAATTAATTGTTGTAAAGTATAGAAGTAATCATGGCACCATTTGATGTGCCATTTGTAGTAGTAATTTTTGCTCTGACCCAAACAAAATTACCAGTAAAATTTGATGAAACAGTGGTTGTGCTTTGATCTGATGTATGTGATGTACCAGCAATATCAAACCAATCGTCTTCGGTAGGTGTTGTTGCAAGTGAACCTTGCATTTTTACTGTTCCATTAAAGTCGTCTGTAGAATCACCACGATTAGTTAAATTAAAAACAACGGTATGTGTTCCGTCACCCTGTGAATAATAACCGTCACCTTTTGCTTTATCAGTAACAAAACCTGTATGGTCTAATGTGAATACTGTTGAACCGTCTGCCGCTTCGTCAGTAACACTTTCTTCAACTGTGATTTCATTTACAGATACAATAGTTTTTACAGTATAGGTTTTGTTGTTGTTTGTGGTTCCTGTTACTGTGATTAAGTCACGAACTGAGAAATTGTTTAATGATGTAGTTGTAGATGATATTTTATATACACCCGCAACCTCATTAAAACTAATGTCCGTACCTGTGACGTTTGCTTTATGTTTAGTTTGTCCTGCTAATGTTGTACTTGTTTGTGCCATCGTTGTTATTTATTGGATTTACGTTTATAAAATCTTGCAGTTTTTGGACCTAATCCATACACAGCGGCCAGTTCATTTGGTTCTTGCCCGTCAATAGTTGTGATGTCCAGATACTTTATTTTGTATGCCTTACCGTCTGCTTCTCTGTATTCCTGGCATACACAATAATTTTCCTTGAGTTCTTTCACTATCAATGTTGCTTTAATATCAACAGGACTACCGTACCAGTTTTTAGTTATAGTTGATTCAACTAACGAATCAGTACTTAGGATTTTTCTTTCTCGAAGTTTTTTAATAATATCGTTCATGTTTATATTTTAATATACTTTTGTACTTTGTCAATAGCCTTTTCAATAATAATGTATAATGCTGATAAAAATTTTTCATCCTTAACAAAAAAATATCCATGCCAACAGTATGGACTTTTGCCAGATACATACTCCACAACATTTTTATTTGTTATCTTAATGTTCTCTTTGTTCGTATTACAGAATTGTACAAATGATTCTTTTTCGTTTTGATCCAATACTTGATGTACATCTTTCTTTAAATGTATTTGGTATTGCATATCGTTGTGTGGATATCTTTTACAAACCACTATATTCTTATCTAACTTATCTGCAATATCTAAGTCAATACTAGAAATGTCGTATAGATAATTCCAATACTTTGTAACAATTTCTAGTGCAGTTTGAAAATCACTGTAAAAGAATGTTTTATCTCTTTGTATTCTAAACTTTACATTCTGTCTGTTTGCCATTATAAATCCTGCAAGGTCTCCGGCCATGGGGTGTTGCTTACCATAAAAGTATCCTTGGTTCTTTACAAATCTCATTAGATGTTCATCTGTTGTAGGATACAATGCGTGAGTCCACGGCATTTTAAATACGGTCTTGTGAGTAAATTGTCCGTAAAAAAGTTTATTGTGGTGCTTTCGCATCTTTTTCTTCTTTTGGTTTTGAAGATTTTAGAACTTGCGGTGCTTTAAAATTAATTGCAATCTTAGGAATAACATCATCACTTAAATCAATTTCAACCATTCCGCCTTCTTGTAGTTCACCAAATAAGATCATTTTAGATAACGGTTTCTTAATCTCATCATCAATAAGTCTTTGCAAAGGTCTTGCACCCATTTTAGAATCAAATCCTTTTTTAATTAAAAAATCTATTGCAGGATCAGTTGCATTAACTTCTACATTTTTCTCAATAGTCATAGTGTTAAGTTCTAATAAGAATTTTTTAACAATAGACTTCATAGTATCTTCGCCTAATTTATCAAATTTGACAGTAGCATCAAGTCTATTTCTAAACTCAGGAGCAAAAAATCTTTTTGTTGCGGCTTCGTCCTCACCTGTTTTGTCATGAGCACCAAAACCAATTGCATTTTTCTCCATTGCTTCTGCACCTAAATTAGATGTAAGAATTAAAATAATATTTCTACAATCTGCTTTTTTACCATTTGAGCCTGTTGCATTTCCATAATCCATAACTTGCAATAGCATATTAGATACATCTCGATGTGCTTTTTCTATTTCATCAAATAAGACTACTGCGTGTGGATTCTTTTCTACTTCGTTTATAAACATACCACCGCCCATGTTTGAATCTTCATAACCAACATAACCAGGAGGGGATCCAATTAGTTTTGCAATAGAGTGTTTCTCTTGATACTCAGACATATCAAACCTTACAAGTTCAACACCAAGTGTTTTTGCTAGTTGTCTTGCAGTCTCAGTTTTACCACAACCTGTTGGTCCTAAAAATAGAAACGATCCAACCGGTTTGTTCAAGTTTTTAAGTCCTGCTCGAGCAATTAAAATTTTATCAATCACTGTGTTAATTGCTTTGTCCTGCCCAAACACTTGCAACTTCATTTTTTCTTGTAAGTTTTCTAAATGTTTTGCTTCTTTCTTAGCAAGTTGCTCAATTGATATTCCTGTCATTTTAGATATCTCATGAATAATTTGATCATGATCAATTTTACCGTCCTTAACATTGTTAAGTTTTAATCTTGCACAGGCAACATCGATAACATCAATTGCTTTATCTGGAAGTTTTTTGTCTGCTACAAATTTATGTGAATATTCTACAGCATCTTCACAGGCTTCGTCAGTAATTGTACAACCGTGAAACTTCTCGTAATAGTGTTTGATTCCTTTTAAAATTTTAATACAAGTTTCTGTTGATGGTTCTCCGATTTGTAATCTTTGGAATCTTCTCATCAATGCTCTATCTTTTTCAAAGAATTTTCTGTATTCTTCCCAAGTAGTAGATGCGATAACTTTAATATTGCCTTTTGTAAGTATTGGTTTCATTAAGTTTGCAAGATCAATGGAACCACCTTGTGTAGTTCCTGCACCTACCATCATGTGTGCTTCGTCGATGAATAGTATTGTTTTACCTTTTTGATCAAGTGCATTTAAAATTAACTTAAATCTTTCTTCAAAGTCACCTCTATATTTAGAACCTGCTAGTAAACTACCAACATCTAAAGAGAATACAACGTGTTCACGCAAATAATCTGGAACATCTGCTTTGTTTTTAGTAATACGTCTTGCCAACCCTTCAACGACAGCAGTTTTACCCACACCCGGATCACCAACCAGCAATACATTGTTTTTGTTTCTCCTTGCTAGAGTTTGTTTTAATTGTTCTGTTTCTTCTTCTCTGCCTATTACTGGATCAATCTTTTTATCTAAATACTTTTGATTTAGATTCTCACAATAGTTTCTGAGAATTCTGTCTGCTTGATTGGGTCTTAATTTTTGTTCTTGATGTGTTTGCCCACGTGGATCCATTCCCATACCAGGCATCATTGATTCGTCAAGTATAGATTCTGCACTTAACATATCTTGTAAGTCTTCTCTGTTAACCTTGTGCGTTTTTAAGAAATATACACTATAACTTTTCTTTTCTGAGAATATGCTTAATAATACGTCTAATGCATTAACGTCTTGTCTGCCTTGAAATAATGCTTGAGTAAATGCTCTGTTCAATAGTCTTTCCAGTGATGCAGTTTTTCTAGGAGCAACTGGACCTTCGCTTTTTTTAACTATATCACCGCATTTATTATCTAAATAATCTTCAATATCTCTTATTAAAGCAGATACATTTGTTTTAAAATCATGAAGGATTGTACCAATGTCTTTATTTTTAATAAGTGCAAGAAGCAAGTGTTCAACAGTTACGTATTCGTGTTTTCTTTTTTCTGCTTCTTTTACTGCCGCTTCAAAAATATCTTCTAAGTTTTCGTTAGCCTCTAGCATCTAGTTTATCCTTTCTCTTTATAGCCATATCCCATTTTAATTTAGATACTCTTTGATCAAAAGTAACTCCATTTAAATGATCTAACTCGTGTTGGAAGCATTTTGACTCCATGTTATCTAAATTACTTTCCAATGTTTCTCCTTTAATATTTTGCCATTTTACTGTTACTTGTTTCGGTCTAAGTACTTGTACAAATACTCCTACAAAACTTAAACATCCTTCGAGGTCCAAAACTTTTTCTTCAGAAGTATGAACTAACTCTGGATTCCACATTATAACAGGTTTTTTAATATTGTCAAATGACTCATGCCCTATTGCGAAGAAACGTTTGGTAATGCCTACTTGGTTTGATGCTAAACCTAACCCGTTATTTGATTTCATGCAACCTATCATGTCTCTTTCAAAACGTTCAATATCTTTGTACATTGGAATTGAATCATTGTCGAAGTCAAACGGTGTGCTTACTTTGTTTAAAAAATCGCTAGGATGTTCGTATATAGTAATCATTTTATTACCTTTACATCACTTTCTGTTTTTATAACAACTCTTGCACCACATGATAATAATGGTTTATCATTTCCGCCATATATTACATGACTAGGTCCTTGTATTTCAACTTCGTGACAATATGTATTACTAGATCCTTGTTTAATCGTAATAACAGGTTCGTTAGTACCGTTCTTTTTATTTGCACGTATTTTGTGTTGGTTTACGTGAATATATTTTGTTTTTGTTCTCATAAATCTTTTATTTTATTTAAATCCTTTTGTGATAATTGTGGTATCAGCACTACAACTTTTACATAAAGATTCCCTCTAATATTTAATGATTGATGTACAGGCATTCCTTGTCCTTTGCAATTAATAAGTGTGCCTGGTTGTGTGCCCGGTGGTACATTAATTTTAATTATTGTGTCTGTTAATGTTTTTAATTGTACCTCACAACCTCTTATAGCATCAAAACAACTAATAGTTTTATCAGTGTATAAGTCGTTTCCTTTCCTTGTGTATCCATCTGAATCGAGGACTGTCATTTGAACCATTAAATCTCCTCTAGGCAATCGTGGATCAGAGTCGTCACCAAGATTTCTGTACTTAAACGTAACTCCGTTTTGTACTCCTGCAGGAATTTTAACTGTTGCAAATTCTTCTTTGCCGGAAGGCAATTTATATGAAATAGTTTTTTCGTGGTGCATCATTGCTTCTTTGATTGATACAGCCATTTTAACATTTATACTTCTATTCACTTGTGGTCTTTGTCTACGAACATTCGTTCTTCTAAAAGGACTTTGTCCACCAAACCCAGAAAAGAAATCTTCAAATATATCAAAGTCACCTGATGTAAAGTTAAAGTTTGTACCTTGTCCGCCAAACCCTTCGCCATACTTTCTAATAGTATCGTATTCTTGTTTTTTCTTTGGATCTTTTAGTGTGTCGTATGCTTCGTTGGCTTCCTTGAATACTGCTTCATTACCTCCACGATCTGGATGTTCTTTTTTGGCAATATCTTTAAATGCTTTTTTGATTTGTTCGTCAGAAGCATCTTCTGGAACTCCCAGAGTGTCGTAATAATTCTTCATTACTATATTGTATAACAGATTGACAATTTGTCAATGTTTGGTAATTATTTTTTGATTTCTGTTTTTTTACCGTTAACGTAAAGACCAAACCAGGCCGCACCAGCACCAACTACAACAGATACAAACCCTGCCTGTGCATTGTTTGGATCAGGTAATGCCATAAACCATTGCATAGTATTGTAAAAAACTATACCATAAAGTGCCATCATTATTCTTGGTACTGTTCTCCAGTTGGATAAGAATTGTGGTAATTCTTCTTTTAGAAATAACCAAATAATTTTAATTAATTCCCAACCATCTCTAGCACCTTTTTTAACGATATTGTCTTTTTTAATAATCAACTTATCTTCTTTTAATTCTTCAGCCATTATTCTGTACCTTCAATTTTTGCGTTTCTTTTTCTGTGTCCGTTCCAAGCAACAAAACCACCAATCCTTAATGCCCAATATGACAAGTAGTTCATTGTGTAGAATCCATTTACATAAATGTTGATATCTCTAAATGTTTTATCCATCCATGCTTGGTCTTTTGTACCAATTGTATCTTTTTTATTTTTCTTTAATAGTGTTGCATACTTGTAACCATAGTCATGAACAAGTCCGCCCATTAGTAATACTCCTACTGGAGAGAAAAACGTTCTTAGGAATTTTGGAATACTTGCACCATCAAAAGTAAATCCTGCCGGAATGACATATTCAGTATCGTCAATTTTATAATGCCAGTCTTTTGTGATTTCCCAATTTCTTGTTGATAGCAACCACATAATTATACCTTTAAAAAATCCTTTATTCTTTGTAGATATCTTCATTGGTTGAAGATGTGGAAATTCAGTGTAAGTAAATTTTAATTTGTTTGGTCTTCTTTTGTCTAATACGTTAATCAACCAACCAATTATGATGAAAGCAATGACTAACGTCCATTGCCAAAATTTCATAGCAAGTGCAAATATTAATTCCATAAATTTGTTCCTTTTATTTTATACGTATTTATTGATTATCTTGGAAATTCTCTACTAGATTAATTAAATCTTGTACTGTTTGGACTTTATCACCGTCGTCCTCTGATATTTTAATACCTGTTGCTTTCTCCACCTGTATACACAATTCTATTGTGTCAAATGGATCTGCACCTAGGTCATCCACTAGGTGTGCTTCTGGAGTTACCTTGCTCTCCGCGACATCCAGGTGTTCTGCTATCACTTTAATTACTGTCTGCATTCTCTTCTCCCTCGTAATATTTCTTGTACTCTTCCAAGAGACTATTGGTTTCCTGTAATTTCTGTCTGATCTGTGCAAAGTTTTTAGATAATAACTCGTAGTCTTTGTCTGTCAATCCAAACAAGACAGGATCGATTCCTGCCGCTTCTAATTTGGCAAACACTTCTTCTGCATTCTCACTGGTGATTATTATCCAACGTATGTCTTCGAGTGTCAATGGCATTGGATCTGGCAGGTTTAATTTCTGCCTTGGCTCTTCAACTGAGAATATTTTAATCTTCTTCTCGCCACCTATACTGCAACCAGATAACAACAGGCACACTATTAGTGGTACTGCCACTATCCATGCTAATCTATATGTTTTATCTTTATTCATAAGGTACATAATTCGGGTTGGCCAAACTTGGGCACATGGTGTTAATCTGTGATTTTCTTGTTGCTTTCAATTCTTCTTCTGTTCTCTCTGCACCGCTGGCCAGTTCCACACATCTCGTTGCTTCAGCGGAGCCTTTGTTGATCACACGTTCGACAGATTGAGACCTTTCAATGGCCAGTTTGCCAACATCTCTTTTCTTTTTGTTAAATCTTTTATCTAACTCATCAAGATCTTTTTTGAAAGTATTAATTAGTATATTCAGTTTCTTGTTGCTTTCCATTATTGCATCAAAATCTTTCTTCTGTTGTTCTAATAATTTTGTTTGCTCTCCGATTGAACGTTCTAGTTCAACTTGGTTTGCTTTTAAAATAGCATTATCGGATCTCAACTTATTAACGTAAATGGCCGCACCGGCGATACCTGCAATCAGTACCATTGTCATTGCCATTTTAATATATCCAAACATTATTCTTCCTCACCTCTATAATGACAGCATACTTCTATTTGATATTCTCTGCCGTCATAGTCAGTTTCATTTCTCCAAAGTGGACCATCATGCTTTTCGTGTCCACAGTTGAGACAGTATTTAAGCGATGAGACCTGGCTTGTAGACTGTTTTTCCATTTTCTTTCATAGCCGTTAATACACTTTTACGACTTTGGTCCTCACTATAACTTACATGGATCCAACCAGAATCTGGTATACCCGGAGTATAAAATTCTAGTATCAATTGATCGAATTCTAAGTTTTCTTCTATCCATTTTGCAACATCATAATTTGGAACACCAGGACATTCTATATCCACTGCTTGTCCTTTACAATGTTGTGATGTGTTAGAACCGCCAACTGCATAATTTAAATCAGGTCCTCTGTATCCTGAGTTTATAACTGTTGGTCCAAAATTATCTCTCACTGGTTGCACCACTTTTTCAAACAAAAGTTTTGCATTTTCTAAATGTGCTTCAGCAGGAGTGTTGTCTATACCTTTTCGTATAGCAGTTTGACTTTTTGTAAATTCTTGTAACGTGAAATTTTTGCTTAATCTTACCATTTGTACTTACTTAACATCGCGGAGTGGCCACCCTTGCTAAAAACGAATCTATCTTCGTTCGTTTTTGTAATGTTAAATGGTCCAAAGTATTTGGTAAAATATATGCATTCTGCCATTGAATCTGAATCAATTTTGAATGCTTTTACTTCCTTCAATACCGCAGATGTATCTCCCCATGCGTGTAATTCAAATTGCATATCTTTGCCGTTTTTAGACATAGTGATAACATTCGCATCTAATTTTGTTTCCATGATTTGAAACTTGTCAAAGAAACTCGTGATTTCGCCTAATCTTAATTGATTAATTTTTTGATTGTATGCTTCTGGAGTTCTAGGTAATACTGTAGAAAGATTTGCCTTGCTCGCCTCGAACTTTACAGGTTTTTTATGATATGTAAATGTCCAATCTTGCACGTTGCAAAGTTTTTTTAAATCTTCTAAGAAATCAAATATTGCAGTATCCATTTTTTCAACTCTTTGGAATTCAACAAATACTTTGTGCTTACCGTCTTGCATTGTGCCTGGTGTAGCATCTGCATCTAGTATTGACTTGTAACCTTTTTCTGCAAAACGTTCTAAATCTTTTGCAGGTTCTAATCCTGTAACTGTGAATGCAAGAACACAAACATCTTTATCGTCACCCATTTTTGATTTGTGTCTATCGACTTCAAAGTTTTTATCTACCAACCCGTCTAAGTCACCGGCCTTCAATCCTTCTTTAATAAGTGCTGTCATATTATAACTCTTGTTCAAAGTTGTTTAAATCTTCTAAACCTGGAACTTCTTCGCTCTGTTTGTTCTTATTTGTTACGCCTGCTTTGAAATTACCCATAAGTTCTTTTGGCATTCTTATTTCAACCACCCAAATTGGATGTGCGTCAATTTTACCTTTTGTTGTTCCTGGTCTGTAATCATTTGGTGTTTTAATTTCTCTTGGTTTCAATAAACTATCTTTTTTATACACTACTTTACAACCAGCGTCAAGTAGTTTTTTACCACCCGACGGGTCAGGCATCTTATCTTCGGGCCACATAAAAGAACAAGTTGTAAAATGTCTTGAATCTTTTGGTCCTTCTAGTAATTCTCCGTCTTCCCAATTCTCAAAAACGTACACATCTAGTTCGTCGATAACTCTTTCGAAGTCTTTTAAAACATCTAAAGTTGGGCCTACGCCGTATAACGACTGTACATTTTTAACTATATCTAATACATCATGCATGATAGTATTATTTATGAATATTTTACAGCACTAAAAATATGCTAGTATATCTATGCTGTATTTGTCCATATATATTTTTACATGAGTCGAATACAAAGACACATCAAATCACAATCCAACACAATCAACGAGGTATCATATGCTATTATTAAAAGGCCTACAACTGCGACCTTTATTTCAGAGAAAACTATGGAAACAAATGCGGAAACAGAGAGTATACGACAAGCGAATAAGGTTGTATATATTGAATCAACATTGGTTAAAAATAAGAAAGCAAAAGGACAGAAGAAGACGAAGAGTATTGAGGAAAATTTGGAAAGTGAGACAGTTGGCGTTGCTCAACCGTATGTATCGTTAATTAAGATTTAACAAATTCTGCCATAACGTCGGCATACCATTTTTGGTAGTGTTTGAACACGTTTTCATAAGGAACTTTATCTTGCATATCAACTGGTATGCCGGGTAGTTCACATTTTAGAACTTCTTCATTTATAAGATCTAACACCACAGTATATTCTTGCATCTTTCCTGATCCTATTTTTTTCTTAGATAATTCTACAAACTCGTCAAATTTTTTATCTTCTTTAAAAACATATTTTACACAGAAGAATCTTTTCTTTTTATGCTTTTCGCTTTTATGTCCCATTTGACAACCTTGTTAAAAAGTTTTCTGCCCAGTCATCTGAACCTTCATCATCGCCATCACATTCCTGTCTATCGAGTATTCTAACGGCGCCAAGTTGTTGTAATCTCTCATCTACTTTTTTGCCTGCTCCACAAAAATAAGTGTGTGAACTATCTCCTAATGCACAAACACTAAATTTCATTTCTCGTAAATTAAGATCTGCTATTTTTAGTGCATCATAAAATTCTTCACCATTTGTAGGCAAATCACCGTGTCCTGTTGTTGATGTCACTACTGCAACATTTTTCATTTCCTTCAACTGGTCCATTGACACGTCGTTAAGTTCGATCATCTCTGCATCAATATTTTTACTTTCTGCTAAAGTTTTTACTCTCTCGGCAACTTCTTCTGCCGCTCCCCACATTGACGCCCATAGTATTTTAAGTTCCATTTGATAACCTCGCTAATTTAATCATTACACTTGCTAAATTTATTTCAGGATCAGCGACAAATGAATGATCTACCAACCCTTGCTTAATAATTAGCACCGCTTTGTCTTGTAAGTCGTCGTTTTTGGATATAATATCCAAGTTGTCATATAACCATCTGTATATCTCTTCGCACTCTTCTGGTCTTGCTTGAGCACATACAAGTTTTCTTGCTTCGTTTATTTTACCTGCTTTAAACAGTTCAACCATTTGTAGTCTATAATCTTGTTGTCCTGAATCTCCTGTTTGTGGAGGCATTAATTTCCCATCTCTGCAATTTTGCTGTATCATGTTGATGCATTTTCTTAAATCAGGATATGATGCTTTAACATAAGTGTCTAATGTTTCTATGTCTGGTTCCATTTGTTCTGCAATTAGTATCTCGGCTGTTCTTGCCGTAAATTCATT